>ENA-OQJC01000126-OQJC01000126.1-human-gut-metagenome-genome-assembly--contig:-NODE-126-length-21850-cov-3.478295_pt1 | contig 21850 bp, 24 predicted proteins | sample MGYA00242600_ERZ504766 | MGnify/ENA primary metagenome ERZ504766 (study PRJEB26092, sample SAMD00036364) | human gut metagenome | host: Homo sapiens | study: EMG produced TPA metagenomics assembly of...
GCGCTTCTGGGATTTCACATACAATAATATTTTTGGATTTGTATGATAGAGAAAAAATCGCGTCAGGCGATGTAAATAGGTTGCGACTTACTTTGTCACTACGTGCTGTAGAAATGATATCGTCTATATATTTTTGTGTATTTTCAATTCCTAAAACTTCAAATTCTGGTGAATCGGTAATCCCTAGTACAATTATTCCGCCGTTTGTATTTGCAAATGCAGAATATGTTTCCCAAAAACTTTTGGGGACTCCGTTGGTAGCGGTTTTTACTTCGAATGTTATGTTCTCACCCGCTAATAATAATCTATCTAAATCTTGTGCTGTAATATTCATTGAACCCCCCGCAATAATTGAATGATGCAATCATTCAATTAGATGAAACACAAATAAACCCCAATAAACTTAAATAACTTTTTGTAATCTAAAGTGCCAAAAAGCCAAGTAATATAAGGAAAACTCAAATTGTTAGTGTTTTAAAACTTTAATAAAACCCAAATAACGACCTAATAAACCCCGATAAAATATTTCCTGTTATGATGTATTAAAATGAATGTTAGGTGCTTATAATAATAAGCATTCTATTTTGAGAGGCTTTTGGCCAACTTTATGGAAGTTTCCAGTGATATTTTTAACAGTTCTCTCGTTTCATCGTCTAATATTTTATTACCATTATAAAAATTTATGGAGTCTTTATTATCTAATTCGTCAAAAAGTGTTTGTAGCTGTACTTGTATGTCTCTTTTTCGATTCTCTGTATTTGATATTTTTTTAGTATCTATAAATGTATCGGCAAAGCGTGGATCTAAATCTGCTATGGAACAATTTAAGGCATTAGCTAATTTTTGAACATTAGTTGCATTTGGAGTCGAGCGCATTGCAAAATATCCGGAAATCGTTGATGCTGGAATACCGGTTAGTTTTGATAATTCATTTTGTGTGATATTTGGGGTATACTTCTTTAGATTTTCCGAAATTTGCTTCCTAAGTCCCTTTTCAAATTCATTGAGCGCGTTTCTAGGCATACGAGTCACTCCTTTCTTTAATTATATTTTAACGAATAAAGTCGTTATTTACAAGGAAAAAGAATGAAAACGAGAAAAATCGTTTTATTAATTTATGGCGTATATATAATGACTTTTATGGAGGAAATTCTTTTACTATAAATCTCCTATCTTCATTGGCGAATACCCCAAGATGTGGTAACATAATATAATAATATAGGAATAAATAGAAAGGCCGACACGGATTTTTGACAAGCATTAATCGTGTGGTCTATATAATTCTAATAAACTACGGCAGGAGGAAGAAAATGTCTGCATTTATACCATATTTAGTCGTATTGGGCGTTATCGTCTTGTTTTTCGGAGTCTGTTATTTAGTATTCCGTGACAGCGGTAAGTCTAAAGAAGCTGAAGCTTTAGCCAATGAAAGAGTGAGCAACGGCGATTATTACGAGCGTAAACGTCGTGATCACGGCGCCGCTTACTATCGTGAGGATGCGAAACAGAATAGAGATAATTATAGATCCGGCAGTGCAGTTGGCAGTACCCGTCAAGAAGCAGGCGATGGCCGTCAAGAAACATCCGATAAAGAGATGGCCACCACATTCGTTCCTTTGTCTAATACGCAAATGGAATCCGATTTTCATAATGCGATGACGGAACCGTCGGCATCGCGATTCGGCTCGGCCCATGAGGATTCCTCGGAAGGCAGTTTAAACCGTGACATAGTGTCTGATTTGGACATTACGAAGCCTATGCTTAAAATTCCGACCGAACCGCCAACAGCCGCTTTAGATGACAGCGAATTAACGCGTCGTATTCATCGTGTGACACCGACTGAAGCAACGTCGGAGGAAGTTGCGGCTGATGCAACTCGTATCATTCCGATTGTGCGTGAACATGCAGGTTCTGATGCTACCGCTCATGGCACCGGTCACGGTGCAAGCCATATCGGCTATGGTGAGCCGGACATGTCCGACTTAATTACCCTTGGCACATCGCACTTCATGAGTTCTTTCGGTGCTGTTAGCGCCAGCACTAAAGAACAGGTATTGGATATTACTAAAACGGCTTTCGACCGCTTAGGCATCACCGCCAGTGGTGAATTACATGCCTTGTTGGAAAATATCGTGGTGCAGGAAGCCTTGCTTTGTATGCAAAAAGCTTACGCTACGACACCAACCGTTTGGATGAAGGAAACCGCTATTGAGGCCTTTGTGGACGTAGTACAGCAGCCTAAATCCAGTACGCCGTACCTGGTAGCTTTTGACGCTTTGCGCATTTTGCCGCATTTGCAGCTCGGTCATTTTCAGATTATGGCCTTGGCGTTATTGCTTCAATACTCCCGTAACTCCAACAACTACAGCTTGGAACATTTACAGCATTATGTAGATAAATATATCGAGCCGTTCTTGTCCGAATTGCCACGGGAAGAAGCTATGTATCGTCAATTGGATTACCTTCGTTGCTCCATTCAAGAGCCGGAACGTAATACCTTCTGGGATATTATGGTTCATTCCTATCCGCTCGTATTCGGTTATGCCGGTTTTGACAAAGACGAATTGACCCGTGCTTTGCGCGGTAATTATTTGGATGCTCGCTATGTGGTGAAAAGTGTAAACTCTCCGCTTCTTAAATTAGCGGTTGTTGATGAAGGCTTGGCACCGCGCTACTTCCAGATGGCTCATTTGGATAATCCGGAAATTCAGCAACACATTTTAGGGTTAGCGATGAGCAAACCGGTTGATTTTAACTCTACCGAACGCAAACAGGTATTGGAATACATTTCACCGGTATTGCCTAAAGTGGCTGATATGTATGACTCCATGCCGCTTAGCCATTCCAGCTTGACGCTCTTGGGCCTCTATTTAGGGCGTGCCCATGTGAAAGTAACCATTGGTGAAGAGTTCGATTTGTCCCCTTGGTTCTAAATAATCCATTGTGTATATGTAAATAACAGATTATAGATGTACTATAATGTATATAAATAAAGCGTGTACCTCCGAGTCAAAACTCGAGGGTACACGCTTTTTTAAAAGCTATATTCGTTAATCGCATTTAAATCCAATAGTTTTACTTTTTTGCCTTCAAATTCGATTATCTTTTCATCCTGCAAGCGGCCCAGTTCGCGGCTTAAGGATGTGCGCGATACATTGAGCACGTCCGCCATTTCCTGACGGTTGTGGGGCAGGCGAATCGGGTTTTGTTTTTGGTAAGTATATAAATCGTCAAAGTAGGCAAAAATTCGTTCGCGCATCCCTTTTAAGGATAAATAGTGAACCTTACGGGTGAGGGCCAAGGCTTTTTCAGACATGTCATGCAACAAATTGGTTAGAATCTGCACCTGGCAGGCATCGCAATTGTTGAATGATGTGGTGAAAGCCGATTTTGGCAAAAACAATACCGTACTGTCCAAGGTGGTTTGGATGGTGGCCGGCCAATTGGGCATGTCCGTGAAAAGAATGGCCTCGCCGAACATGGCAGACGGCGTGAGATCGGTCATAATTGTTCGCTGACCCAAGACGTTTTCGCGGGTCAGGTGAGCATGACCTTTGAGTAAAATGCCAATCCCTTCCATGGGTTCGCCGGCAATGGCGATAAAGCTTATTTTTTTTATAATTGGATATAGATAAGTTCGGTGAACTTAAGAAGCGACGCAACTGTTCTTCCGAAAGGTCGCGGAATAAGGGACTGCTGCTGAGCACAGCCAGATATTCCGTTACAAGTTCAGTAGATAATCCGATATGCATAGGAGCCTCCTTAATATAAAATTTTTGTAAATGTTGCCATAGCTACAGTTTTTTACCTATAAGTATACTATACTTTAAATGTAGTCACAAAGTAAACAACTTGCGATAAGTGACAATTTGATTTTGTAATAAGCAAGTATTTTATATTTTTTTACTTCTTACGAGTGTTAAGAAAGTACAGTGTCGGGAGAGTCCCGAAGAAGGAGGCTATTATGAGTATGTTTTGTTTCCAATGTGAACAGTCTGCAAATCCTGGTGGTTGTACAGTACAGGGCGTATGTGGTAAAACCGCACCGGTAGCTAACAAACAGGATGAGTTGACGTCCGCCTTGATCGGTTTGGCACGTGCTTGTGATGCAAAAGGCGCTTCTGCTAAAGAATACCAATTATTGAAACAGGGCTTGTTCATGTGCGTAACAAACGTTAACTTCGACGAAGAACGTGTTCAAGAATTCATTAATCGCGTAGAAGCAGCTCGTCAAGCAATTGACGCTAGCGCTCAGGACTTCGATTGGGAAGCTCTCTGGGTAGGCGAAGAAGATATCATCTCCTTACGCTCCACTTTATTACTCGGCATGCGCGGTATGGCAGCTTACGCTTGGCATGCATCCGTACTCGGCTATGATGATGCTGAAGTAGATGCTTGGTTCGTAAAAGGCCTCGTTGAATTTGCCAAAGATCACAGCGCTGACGAATGGCTCGCTTTGTTGATGGAATTCGGTCACATCAACCTCAAATGTATGGCCTTGCTCGACTCCGCTAACACTGAAAGCTATGGCACACCGGTTCCGACTAAAGTTTCCTTGACTGTAGAACCTGGTCCATTCATCGTAGTAACCGGCCATGATTTACACGACCTCAAAATGTTATTGGAACAATCCGAAGGTAAAGGTGTTAACATCTATACTCATGGTGAAATGCTTCCTTGCCACGCATATCCTGAACTTAAAAAATATGCGCACTTAAAAGGTAACTTCGGTACTGCTTGGCAGAACCAGCAGAACGAATTCGATGGCGTTCCGGCAGCTTTCTTATTCACTACTAACTGCTTAATGGTTCCTCGTGAATCTTATGAAGACAACTATTTTCACCACCGATATGGTAGGTTTCCTGGTTTAGAAACATGTAGGAAACTAACGAAGACGGTACGAAAGACTTCTCCGCAGTTATTAGAAAAAGCTCTTGAACTCGGCGGTTATAGCGAAGCTCAAGAATTCACCGGTATTAACGGCGGCCACGAAGTAACAACCGGTTTCGGTCATGGTACCGTACTCAGCATTGCGGACAAAGTAATTGATGCTGTTAAAGCCGGCGCTATTAAACACTTCTTCTTGGTTGGTGGTTGTGACGGTGCTAAAGTAGGCCGTAACTACTATACTGAATTCGTAAAACAGACTCCGAAAGACACTGTTGTATTGACTTTGGCTTGCGGTAAATATCGTTTCAACGACCTTGAAATCGGCGAAATCGGCGGCATCCCTCGTATGCTCGATATGGGTCAGTGTAACGATGCTTACTCCGCTATTCAGGTAGCCGTAGCGCTTGCCGGCGCCTTCGAATGCGACGTAAACGACTTGCCGTTGACTTTGGTATTGTCCTGGTACGAACAAAAAGCGGTATGTATCTTGTTAACCTTGTTAGCATTGGGTATCCGCAACATCTATATCGGACCTACTTTGCCAAAATTCTTATCCAGCAACGTATTGGGCATCTTGGTAGAAAAATTCCAGTTACACCCAATTACTACACCGGAAGCTGATATGAAAGCTATCCTTGGCAATAACTAATATAAACATATTATAGATTAATCGTTAAAATAATATAGTTGATAGTTTGCGGTTGTATAGTGATGTCCATCCCGTGATTACTTATGTTTCTCGTTAATTATCAATTAAAATTTCTCATAGCTCCCTCGAAAGAGGGAGCTATTTTTTATATTTTTTTATGCAGTGGGTACTTTTTGAATAATTCGTTCGTCTGCCGTGTACCTTGCAAACCGCGTAGCAATAGGCTTTATGAGCAAATGAGAATCTTAAAAGAATTAATATGCATAAAAAGTATGACCGTGTCTATTCTATGGAAACAAACTATGGTATAATACAAATTAAGGAAATTCAAGGGTTTACCCTGAATTAGTTTGTGAGAAATGCACAGTGCAGGTGTGATAATGTTTTCTTAGGGAGGACATAAATGAGTAGTATCTTTGAGATTATCGGACCGGTTATGATTGGTCCATCCAGCTCTCATACTGCCGGAGCTGCCCGTTTAGGTAAAATGGCTCGCTCTATTTTCAAAGAGCCCATTGATCGCGTTGATTTAACCTTATACGGTTCTTTTGCCAAAACCTATAAAGGTCATGGTACGGATCGTGCCTTGGTAGGTGGTCTTTTGGGATTTGATGCGGAAGACGAACGCATTCGTGACGCATTTAAAGACGCTGCGGAAGCTAATTTGCAGTATCAGTTCATTGAATCGTCTGAAGAAGGCGGTCATCCGAACGAAGTTAAATTCGATCTTTACAGCAAAGACGGTCATCATATGAGCATTGTAGGTCGTTCCTTGGGCGGTGGCCGTATTTTGGTGACAAATGTAAACAACTTGGAAGTGGAGATTTCCGGTGAAGACTTTACTATTTTGACATTCCATCATGATTGTCCGGGGGTTATTGCTTGGGTAACGAGCCGCCTTGGTCAAGCAAGTGTTAATATTTCGACGATGAAAGTGTTCCGCAAACGTAAGCATTGTGAAGCCGTTATGTTGATCAATACGGATGAACCGGTTGATACACAAGTTATGGCGGACATTCAGAATCATAAAAGTATTTCCTCCGTTATGTATTTTGAACCTTTGGAAAAGGCGGTAGCAGAATGAGTTATTTATATGATACATTAGCCGACTTGGCGCATTTAAGCGATACCCATAATTTACCTATGTGGGAAATTGTAACTCGCGCCGAAATGGAAGCGTCCGGTCAATCTCGCGAAGCCATTGAGAAAGAAGCTTTGCGTCGTATTCAGATTTTTAAAGATTCCGTTGTCAACGGTATTGAAGACCGTAAACGTACGGTGAGCGGTATGTCCGGTGGACAGGCTCACGTTTTGTTGGAACATACGCCGCGCTTAATGAGCCCGACAGCTTATAAAGCCTTAACGTATGCGATTGCGGTTAATGAAGCGAATGCCAAAATGTTCCGTGTTGTAGCCTGTCCTACAGCCGGTTCCTGCGGTGTTATGCCCGGTACGATGTGCGCTGTAGCCGAAGAGTTGAAGCTTGATGATGAGGCTATGTTACGCGGTTTCTTTATGGGTGCCGGTATCGGCAACGTTATTACGAATCAAGCCTGTGTAGCCGGTGCCGTAGGCGGTTGTCAGGCCGAAGTAGGTTCCGCTGCCGCCATGGCGGCCGGTGCCGTGGTAGCTATGCTTGAAGGCACTACTAAACAGGCTATTAATGCAGTTGCGCTTTGCCTCAAAAATGTATTGGGCTTAGTATGCGACCCGGTTGGGGGTCTTGTAGAAGTACCTTGTGTAAAACGTAACGGTATTTATGCCGTTCATGCCCTTAGTGCCGCTGAAATGGCTATGGCCGGCTTGATCAGCCAGATTCCGGTTGATGAAGTGATTGAAGCCATGGATCGCATCGGTCGCGCGTTGCCAAGCACATTGCGTGAAACCAGTGAAGGTGGTTTGGCTACTACTGAAACCGGTCGTCGCATTGCTAAACAATTAGCGGAAATGTAAGAGTGCGTCATTAAAACGTCTTTATGAGAAAACTCATGAAAGGCGTTTTTTTATTATTCAGGTATCTCGAAAGGGTGAATTCAATACATGGGTATGTTATAATAAATTATCGTGATAAGAGTGAGGTGATATGGGTGAGTTGGTTTACATCAAAGAAAATAACGTTAGAGCCGAGCGGTGAAATTTGGCAAGGTGCGACGCGGATTCTGCGTGCGTTAGCGGATGCCGGATTTGAAGCCTATGTCATTGGTGGTGCGGTGCGCGATTTGGTGCTCAAACAAACACCTCATGATTATGATATTGTAACGAAGGCAAGACCCGATGATATTATAGATATTATGGCTAAGGCCGGTTTTAATACGACCGGTGTAGTCGGTAAGTCTTTTGGCGTGGTTGTAGTGATGGTGCCGGAAGGCAGTTATGAAGTCGCCACATTCCGCCGCGAGCGCTATGGTGCGGACAGTCATCGTCCGGAAGAAGTGGTATATGCCGATACGCTTGAAGAAGACGTGGCTCGCCGCGATTTTACGGTGAATGGCATGGCCATGACGGCTCAGGGTGAAGTGATAGATTTAGTGGGCGGCCTTAAAGATATTAAAAGTCTTACTTTGCGTACCATTGGTAATGCGGAAGAACGATTTCAAGAAGACGCGCTACGTTTGTTTAGGGCTTGCCGTTTTGTGGGCAAGCTCGGTTTTTTGCCGCATCGCAGCTTATTGGATGGTATGGCGCCTAACTTTAAACGCGTAGAAGGGCTCTCCTTGGAGCGTGTTCGTCAGGAACTGGACGGGCTCTTGGTCACACCTCATGCGGCCAAAGGTCTTGATGTTTTGGTTCAGTCCGGCTTGGCCGATTGCAACTGTCGCATACTCATGGCCGGTGAATATGAGTTAGTTCCGATTTTGCCGGAATTGCATCATTTGGTGGGATTACCGCAGCAACCGGAATTTCATGCCTATGACGGCTGGGTGCACACCTTGGCCGTAGTGCAGGCGATTAAGCCTGATTTAACCTTGCGTTGGGCTGCTTTATTGTATGATGTGGCCAAAGGCATGGACTGCATTCGCGGTTTTCACAACGGCCGTATTACGGACCGTGGCCATGATCAATTGGGCGCTCAAATGGCAGAAGTTATTTTGACACGCTTACAATACCCAAAAAAGATGGTGCAGCGCGTAGCATGGCTCGTGAGCAGTCATATGCGCTTTCACTTTTTTGCCAATAATCAGGATGCCGACCCTTGGCGCTGGATGCGTAAAGAGGCTCAGAGTGGCCGTTTTCGTAAAAGCAGCGAGTTAAAAGAAGCGGTACAGCAAATGGCTGAAGTGTGTGCTGCCGATGTTATCGGTTGCGGTCGGCCCCATAGCAGTACCGATGGTACATACGCCATGGGCGAATGCCTGGCGGCGATAACGGAATCGGTGCCGATTCATACGCGAGATTTGGCGTATGGGCCTGAATTGCCGGCCCTATTGGGTGACAAAACAGGGGAGATATTGCAAGCATTGTTAGTTCAAGTGCGTAGCGGTCAAGTTGCGAATGAACCGGAGGCCTTAATGGAGGCGGCTAAGCGTAAACTGGCTCGTAAAGCACGTAAGGAGTAATAGGGATTCATGATTACTAATAAGGATCAGAAAGCCTTACAAAATAAAATATTTCTAATTCTCGTGATTTTTTCCGGCGTAATGGTTCTCTTAGCCGGGCGTCTGTTATGGCTCCAGGTGTTTGATAACAGTCAATTGGATACGAAGAATTTAAGTCAGGTAAAAGAAGAACGTAAACTTCAATCGCCGCGCGGCACGATTTTTGACCGCAACGGTAATCCCTTGGCCATCAGTATCGTGACTCGGTCCTTGTATGCGGATCCGAAGATGATTAAACAGTCGCCGGAGGAAATTGCGAAGCTGATTGCGCCGTATACGCGTATTAAGGAAGAGACCATTGTTAAACGTCTGCAAGAAGATACAGCGTTTATCTGGCTTGATCGTATGATGGATCCAGATAAATCGAAAGCGGTTGATCAAGTTATAAAGGATAATGAACTTGTAGGCCTTAATTTCGTTAATGAAAGTCGTCGTTTCTATCCTAACGGTAATTTGTTAGCTCAGGTGCTCGGTTTTGTAGGCACCGATGATAAAGGGCTGGACGGTCTGGAAATGCAAATGGATGATACTTTGCGCGGTGGCACGACTAAAGAGTTGATCGCTACGGACTCGCATGGTACCGCTATTTTTGGCTCTGTATTATCGCAGTTTTTGCCGGAAAAAGAAAAAAAGTATTACCTTAACGATTGATACGACGGTTCAGTTTATTGCGGAACGGGCGTTGGATAAAGCCATGGCGGATACGAAAGCGACGGGCGCCAGCATTATTGTTATGGATCCGAAGACGGGCGAAATTTTGGCAATGGCTAATCGTCCGACATATGACCCGAACCACTTTGATAAAGGAAATGATAATTCTTATAAAAACCGCGCTGTTACCGACATGTATGAACCGGGCTCTACCTTTAAACCGTTGACTGCTTCGGCGGCGTTGGCATCCGGTAAATGGACTGTGGATACCGTTTTTAATGATACCGGTTCGTTTGTTGTGGGAGACCATACGATTCAGAACTGGGATGGCGAAGGCAACGGCCCGGTGCGTTTGTTGGAAATCTTAAAATATTCCCTCAATACCGGTATGGCTAAGTTGGGTATTACGACCGGTAAAGAGATTATGGATAAATATCTCCGGGCGTACGGATTTGGTAAAGCCACAGGTATTGAATTGCCGGGTGAAGCGGAAGGCCAGCTCCGGTCGTTGGATGATATGTCCCAGCTTGATTTGGCGACAATTTCGTTTGGCCAAAGTGTTAACGTTACCCCGCTCCAAATGGTACAGGCCTTTAGTGCCATTGCCAATGGCGGTAAAATGATGAAACCGCATATTATTAAGAGTATCAATAATCCGGATGGCTCGGAAGAAGAGATAACTCAAGATATGTCGGCGGGTCAACCGATTCCGGAAGATGTGGCCAAGACAATTCTTGATATTTTGGAAAAAGAAGTATCCGAAGGGGGCGGCAATAAGGCGGCCGTTGACGGCTATCATTTTGCCGGTAAAACCGGTACGGCTGAAAAACTGGATCCGGAACATGGCGGTTATTTAAAAGGGCGTTATATTGCGTCCTTCATCGGCATGGGTCCGGTGGAAGATCCGCGTTTCGTAACGCTTATTGTAATTGACGATCCGAGCGGTACCTACTATGGCAGTCAAATTGCAGCCCCTGTTTTTAAAGACATTATGAGTCAGCTGGTGCGTTACTTCCAGTTGTCACCATCGGTAACGCGTGAAAAAGACTTGAAAGGGCAGAGTGATACTCGCCCGGCTAAACCGAGCGTTGAAAAAGCGCCTGATGGCAGCGTTATCATTCCTGATTTTACCGGCTGGACGACCGGTGAAGTGCGCGATTGGCTCCATGATGCAGGTTTACAATTTGCTCCTGACGGTACCGGTTATGCAGTATCTCAGGATATCCCCGCCGGTGGCGAAGCCGAAGCGGGCGAAGCGGTAACAGTTTATTTTAAACGATAAAGATATTGTTATATATAATTAGGAGGCGTTGGCATGATTGAATTACGTGGCAAAGCTGTGGCGGATGCCCACAAAGCAGTGTTAAGTGAGCGTTTGGCAGAACTTCAGGCAAAAGGTATTGTGCTGGGCTTAGGTATTTTATTGGTAGGCGATGATAAAGCGGCGCAAATGTATGCTCGTTTTATGGAAAAAACTGCCAAGAGTGCCGGCTTTGGTGTTGAAGTAGCACATTTGTCGGCTGATGCGTCCCAAGCGGAAGTCCTGGCTGTTGTTAAACGGTGGAACGAAGATGACCGCATTTATGGCGTCTTGCCGTTGATGCCGATGCCGCCGCAGGTAGACCCTGATGTGATTATTGAAAGCCTGGATCCCGGTAAGGATATTGACGGTCTTACGGCGCGTAATATCGGCCTTGCCAGCTCCGGCAAAGGCGGGTTCTGGCCATGTACGCCGCTCGCTTGTATGGCCATTTTAGAACATTATAAAATTCCGTTGGCCGGTAAGCATGTTGTCGTTGTCGGTCGCAGTCAGGTTGTAGGTAAACCGGTAGCTTTGCTCCTGTTGGAACAACATGCGACGGTGACTCTTTGCCATTCCAAAACTACAAATTTAGAAGAGCATTTAAAGCAAGCTGATGTAGTGGTAGCTGCTGTGGGCCGAGCTCATGTGATTACCGGTGATATGTTAAAACCGGGCGCTACCGTTATCGATGTAGGGATTAATGATTTAGACGGTAAGACGGTAGGCGATGTAGAGTATGCATCGGCTATTGAAGTGGCCGGCGCCGTTACGCCTGTACCGGGTGGCGTAGGTTCCGTAACGACCACGATGTTATTAGAAAATATTTACGAGGCCTATCATGCACGAAATGTCAATCGCTGAGGGAATTGTTGATATTGCCCTCGATACGTTAAAAGCTAATGAGGGTCACGTAATTCACGCCATTCAATTAAAACTCGGCGTTATGTCGGGTGTTGAACCGGATGCATTGCAGTTCTGTTTTGATTCGGTTACTAAAAATACGGCCGCCGAAAATGCGGTTTTGCAAATTGAAATGATACCGCTTTGTGGCAAATGCCTTGATTGTGATAAGGAATTTTCCGTCACCGATTATGTATTTAAATGTCCCCATTGCGGCAGTTTGGCCATTTCCACCATAACGGGCCGCGAATTGCAGGTGGCGTCAATCGATATGGATTGATATGGTCCGTGTATATAGATTAAGAGTGAGGTAGCTATGGAAGTAAAAGTTATGACCAATGTGCTGGCCAAAAATGATGCTATTGCAGCTGATTTACAGCGCTTGTTTAAAGAAAAAAATATATTTGTCTTTAATTTATTGGGCTCACCGGGTGCGGGCAAAACCTCACTGCTCGAAGCGACCCTCAAGGAGCTCGCCGAAGAGTATTCACTCGCCGTAATTGAAGGCGATTTATATACCGCGAAAGATGCGGAACGCATTCATAAATTGGGCATTCCCGTTTTGCAAATCAATACGGTTGGCGGTTGCCACTTGGATGCGAAAATGATTGAAGATGCCTTGGCTGAACTGGATTTAGACAAGCTTGATATGATTATTATAGAAAACGTAGGGAATTTGGTGTGTCCTGCTGAGTTTGCCATTGGCGAAGCCATGAAGGTTACCGTACTATCCGTTACGGAAGGGGAAGACAAACCGCTCAAGTATCCTTTGATTTTTAAAGAATCGAAGGCTGTGTTGTTGAATAAGGTGGATTTGTTGCCGTATATTCCGTTCGATAAGGAGAAAGCCGTTACGGATATTAAGAACTTAAATCCGGCGGTTAGCCTGTTTGAAGTGAGCTGCACTGCCAAAACAGGGCTAACCGAATGGACGGATTGGCTTAAAGCTCAGATAGAAGCGGTACGAAAGGGGTAGTTATGAAACAATTACAGCGTATTTCATTGGCAGTTCTCATAAGCAGTGCCTTAACGGGTGGTGTTTTTGCAAATGGAACAGCTGATTTGGTTATGGATCCGGCCGATACTTGGGCACCGGAGAAGGCCGCCGTTAATAAAATGGCGGTGCGCTTGGCGGAAAGTATTGAGGCTCAAGAGAGTGAAAAAACCGGCATTGACTTGACGGCTATCGGCAAGAGTTATACGGCTGACTCTTTGGAAGCTTTGTCTGAAAAGGACTTTGCTATCGGCAAGTTGATCCTCGGTGCTGATTTTAGAACCTTAACAGGTAAGGACAGTGATTGGGAAGCACTGCTCGGTGGTCCTTTAAGTGAACGTGAAGCGGCTGCCGGTGATAAAACGGCTACGGCTACTAAAGCGGCCACTGATGCGGCTGATGCTGCTGATGCCGCTGATACCACTAAGGACGCTGAAGCTAACGAAGCAGCTAAAGCTGATGCTGCAAAAGGTGACGCTAAAGACGGTGTTGCTGAAGACGCGGCTAAAGGTGCCTCTGAAGATGCGAAAGCTGATGCAGCTAATACAGCTAATACAGCTAATACAACTAATACAACTAATGCCGTTAAGACTGATTCTGTCGATGCAGGGAAAGATGTCGATGATGCGGTAAAGGACGATGGTGAGATTAAGCTGTTAGCCGATGACGCTAAGAAATCTAAAAAGATTCGTCCCGCAAAACCGGCGGTTAAACCGATTACCGTGAAAGATATGTTTACTACTTATACCGGTAAAGACGGGAGCTTCACCGTGTATACCGGCGTATATGGCCCTAATTCGAGCTCTTTAAACGGTCATTTGGGTGACGGTGATACGTTGCGTCGTGAAGGTCTGGATTATACGTTTGCCCCACAAACTATTACGACTATTCACATCACCGAAGGCGCGGCTGAGACGGTTCGCGACATCGGTATCGGCAAAACGCGCGGCACAATCCTCTTTGCTTACGGGGCTCCGCAAGGCATGTGGCGGGATGCTAAAACGGGAACCGTAGCGCTTATTTATAAATATAGAAAAAAAGTAAAAATTCTAGTAAAAAAGTAAGAAGGAATTTGCGTCGCCTGTGGCGAAAGATAATAGAGAAGGCATACCGCTTACAACTAATGGTATTAATGCTTCGTCTTCGCAGTATTTAGTGTTTACACTAAAGAATAATAAAGTAAGCGCTATCGATATGATTGACGGCCAGGTGTGGTCGCGTCTTAAGCTACCGGCTGTGCAGGAACAGTATTACAAAGCCAACCACTTGACGGCTGATGATTTTAGTCTCATGGGCTATCGTGTGAATGAACCGTTCGTTTCGAATCAAGATGAACAATGGCAACAACGAGGCTTCTTATATGACGACGAATTCATTGCTTACGACGATGTTTTGGTTAGGCTATGACAAAAATACAGATGGTAGTGCGGGCGATGATTACCAAAAGCACCGCTTTGACGCGCCGCGGCATTTCGATTGGCGATAGTAAGTATTTATTGTTATATTTATATGGCATGCCTACGAGCGTGGAAACGGATACCGCGGCTAACGGCGATCCGCTCATGATATATACTTACAAGAACCCTGACTCGGCATACAGCTATTTGTTGTTTACAGTGGGTGAGAAAGACAATTTTATAAAAACGGTAATGTTGTCAGACAGACCTAACAAAGAATTGAGTAAGTAGGGTTTCGGTAAAGGAGGATGACACATGGTAACAGCACAGGACATCAAAGAACGATGGAATTCTCTGCAGGCGGATGAAGAACGGATTTTATTTATTGTCGGCGGTCCCGGATCCGGGAAGAGTAAATTAATCCGCGAATTGGCAGAGCAAGACGGTTGGAAGTACATTGAAGCAAAAGAACTTATTGACGATGAGTTTTTGGAAGTAGCTCGCGATTTACGTCCCGATATGGCGAAGGACGTTATGTGTGAAGCTCTAAAGGCGTGCGGTTCCGATGTAATTTTACTGGATAATGTTAATGTATTGTTTGCACCAATCTTAAATTTGAAGCCTATTGAATTATTAAAGACAATCAGCACCATGTACCCAATCGTAGTAGGTTGGCGCGGTCGCTTTGATGGTGAAAATTTGTTCTTGGAACATAACAACAATCCTAATTATTTCTCCTTTAAAGTAGAAAAAGCAGAACGTATCGTATCTATTGACTAAGTTTTAATAATAGCGTAAGATATGTAATTGTAAATGACGATAAAGAGTCTTTGCCCGGTATCAGCCGATGGTAAAGGCTCTTTGTTTCGCCGGGATGTTTGCTTACTGGATAGGCTGAGGTTTTAGCGATCCATTCAGTGGGACGTGCGGTTAGCAGGCGGACCAAAAATTTTGTGAAAAAATTAAATTTAGCCTATAGACACAGTAGGTAAAGTTTGTTATAATGAATTGTCAGGTGGTCGCCTGGCTTTTTTTAAGTTGCCCAAAACTTGACATGCTTGCCCTGCTGTGGTAGGCTATATAAGCATATTTGTTTAAGGCAAGTTTATTTTGAAGTGAGGTGTATCCGGATGCGTAATGCAGTGACTATGGCATGTACTGAATGCAAACAACGTAACTATCAGACGAACAAGAATAAGAAAAACAATCCTGATCGTATTGAAATGATGAAATACTGCAAATTCTGCGGTAAACATACGTTACATCGCGAAACGAAATAATTCGTTTCATCCAATTAACCCGATGATTTAAGGATGTGAAATGATGGCAGGATCCAATTCTACAGCACCGCAGCAGCGTCGTGGCGGCGTAGGTCGTATGGCGCGCGAAATGAAAGCGGAACTCAAAAAAGTAGTCTGGCCGACAAGAAAAGAGCTCATCAATTACACGATTGTAGTATTCGTTACCGTAGTATTTATCTCCGCCTTAATCGGCATTGTAGATGCTATCTTTAGCGAATTATTCCAGTTGTTGATGCGTGTTGTCGGATAGGAGGCCTTTCCGTGGAAGCAGAAAAGAAATGGTATGTTATACATACTTACTCAGGCTACGAAAATAAAGTAAAAACTAATCTTGAACGTAAGGTTCAATCCATGGGCATGGAAGATACGATTGGTCGTATTTTAGTGCCTGTTGAGGATGAAATCGACGAGAAAGATGGCGTTAAGAAAGTTGTAAAACGCAAAATCTTCCCCGGCTACGTAATCGTAGAAATGGAAGTAAATGATCGTTCCTGGTATGTAGTACGTAACACACCGGGTGTAACAGGCTTCGTAGGCTCTGCTACCAAACCGGTACCGTTATCTGATTCCGAGGTTGAATATATCCTCAAATCACAGGGGCTGGATCAAGCACCAAAGCAAACGATTGATGTCGTAGTAGGCGAAACAGTGCGCATTACTTCCGGTGCCTTTGAAGATAGATTAGGTACTATTACTGAAATCAATCACGAAAAACAGACATTGAAACTTGATGTGGAAATGTTCAATCGTGAAACGTCGGTAGAGGTAGATTTTTCTCAAGTTGAGAAAAATCTTTAATATATACAATATAACTCTAAACTTTTTAGGCGGCTTGGTGGTCGCCAGTGGGAGGAAATTTTTCCGTTACCACCACATTTTGAGCACAAGGAGGTGTAATCACCATGGCTAAAAAAGTTACAAAAATTGTAAAACTTCAGTGTGAAGCAGGAAAGGCTAGTCCAGCGCCACCTATCGGCCCGGCTCTTGGTCAGGCAGGTGTTAACATTATGGCGTTCGTTAAAGAATTTAATGAACGTACAGCACAGCAGGCTGGCTTAACTATTCCGGTTGTTATTACTGTATTTGAAGATAGAAGCTTCACTTTCGTTACAAAAACTCCACCGGCAGCTGTTCTTTTATTAAAAGCAGCTGGTATCCCTAAAGGATCCGGTGTCCCTAACCGTGACAAAGTAGCAAAAGTTAGTCGCGATAAAGTTCGTGAAATCGCTGAACTCAAAATGCCTGACTTGAATGCAAATACTGTAGAACAAGGCATGCGTATGGTAGAAGGTACTGCACGCAGCATGGGCATTGTAATCGTTGATTAATTAGCGTACGACGTGTGCCAATGAGGGCACATATCGGTGGGAGGGAATTCCCGTTAAACCACATAAGGAGGATTTTAGAATGGCAAAAGTAGGTAAGAAATACGCTGAAGCAGCTAAACTTATCGAAGCCGGCAAATTCTACGAACCAGTAGAAGCTGTTGAGCTCGTTAAGAAAACTGCGACTGCTAAATTCGACGAAACTGTTGAAATCTCTTTCAACTTGAATGTCGATCCTAAATACGCTGATCAACAAGTTCGTGGTGCAGTAGTTTTACCTCATGGTACTGGTAAAACTAAACGCGTCCTCGTATTTGCGAAAGGCGAAAAAATTAAAGAAGCGGAAGATGCTGGTGCAGATTTCGTAGGTTCTGAAGAATTAGTAGCAAAAATCCAGGGTGGCTGGAGCGACTTCGACGTTGCTGTAGCAACTCCTGACATGATGGGCCAAGTTGGTCGTTTAGGTAAAATTTTGGGTCCTAAAGGCTTGATGCCAAACCCTAAAGTTGGTACTGTAACGATGGACGTAGCTCGTGCTGTTAACGAAATTAAAGCCGGTAAGATCGAGTATCGTACCGACAAAGCAGGTATCATCTCCTGTGCAATCGGTAAAGCTTCTTTCGATGATGCTAAATTGCTTGACAATTACCGCACAATCGTTGATACTATTATTAAGGCTAAACCGGCAGCAGCTAAAGGTCAGTACATTAAATCTGTAACCTTGAGCTCTACTATGGGCCCTGGTGTTCCACTTAACGTATTCAAATTGACTACTGTTACGAAGGAACAATAATTAGATATGTTCTCTTAGCTGTAGACCGCAGGTATGTATAATGGATGTAAATCCGCCCGCTGAGGCTGACACCGAATTCTTTTAGTAGAACGGTTCTGACCTCATCGTTTTGGCGGTGAGGTCGTTTTTTACGCTAAGATAGTACATAGAGCATCACCAAAAATCTATAAGGAGGTATTCTAATGGCTGTCACTACACAGAAACAGGCAATCGTTGCACAGATGAAAGAAAATCTTTCTGAAGCAAAGGGGGCCGTACTTGTTGGTTACCATGGCTTGACAGTAGCTCAGGTAACTGATTTACGCCGTAAATTCTTGGCTGAAGATGTAGAGTACAAAGTAATCAAAAATACATTGACTCGCATTGCAGTTAATGAATTAGGTATTGAAGGTTTCGCGGAGCACTTGGAAGGTCCAACTGCGTTGGCAATTTCCAAAACTGATGCAGTAGCTCCGGCTCGTATCATTGAAAACTTCATTAAAGACACTAAAACTGAAGCAATTGACGTTAAAGTAGGTCTTGTTGAAGGTAAATTAATCAATGCTGACGAAGTTAAAGCCCTTGCTAAATTGCCTAACCGTGAAGGTATGCTTTCCATGCTCCTTTCCGTACTTCAGGCTCCAATCCGCAACGTGGCTTACGCTGTAAAAGCGGTTTCCGAAGCAAAAGACGAAACTGTAGCATAATCGGTAATTTAAACATATTACTACCAAATATAATTAGTGGAGGAACTAAATCATGGCACTTAACATTGAAAACATCGTTGCTGAATTAGAACAAGCAACAATCCTTGAATTAAATGATCTTGTAAAAGCTATCGAAGACAAATTTGGCGTAACTGCAGCTGCTCCTGTAGCTGTTGCTGCTGCTGGCGGTGCTGCTGGCGCAGGCGAAGAAAAATCTGAATTCGACGTAATCTTGAAAGACGCTGGCGCTGGTAAAATCAACGTAATCAAAGTTGTTCGCGAAGTAACCGGTCTTGGCTTGAAAGAAGCTAAAGCTGTTGTTGACGGCGCACCTGCTCCTGTAAAAGAAGGCATTGCTAAAGCTGACGCTGAAGCTCTTAAAGCTAAATTGGAAGAAGCTGGCGCAACTGTTGAACTTAAATAATTTAAGTTTAGCATTATAGCTTAACAAATCAAAACACCCCGTGGCTTAGGTCACGGGGTGTTTTTGTGTGTTGAAATACTTAGAGGACTGTCATTGGGATCGCCCCTTATTAGCTGTTGATAGGGGGGTTGACATCGATGTTTACTCAGTTTTTAGTTGTTCCAAAAACGAAAGAACATTAGGTGGACTTTCTTTAGAATAAATTAGACCATATGGCATTTCATAGGATTCTTCCAAAGGAATAGACAGAAGGGCCGGGTGAATCTGTTGCCAACAGTCTAAGGACAGTAATATGTCTCCGCTTTCGGCACAATCGTTGAAGGTATCCATATTGTAGTGGTCCTGAATATCTACGATGTTAATTTGTGGGTGATGCGTTACCAGATGGTTACGGATATTGTCGTTTAAAGGACTGATGCCGGTAATCATCATGCGCAAGCGATGACCTTCTAAATCTTTAAAAAGATAATTGCGATAGGCCGTGTAATGGGTGCTGTATGGGTACGGCCAAGCAAAAGTGATACGAGCCTAAACGGGAGAATTGAAATATTATCGGTAGCGCGAAAATGATTGTAGGGGCTGATAATACAGTCAAATTTATTATTAAGTAGTTTCTTATAAGACTCATCTTCACTAAAGGGAATAATTCTAAACTGCATATTTGCCGTTACCGATAAATTACGATTCCAAAGGAGTATGAATGGATCGATGGGATACATAAAGGAACAGCCTATTCGGAGAATCGGATGTTTCTTATGTTGGACCGCCTCTATTTCTGCAATTGCTTTACTAGCGAAGTCCATTATCTCTAACGTGTGATGATATAGTATTTGTCCTTCCGTTGTTAAGGTGACCCCTCGCGTCGAACGATGGAATAAAGTCGCGCCAAAGTGCGTTTCCAGATTGCCCATCTTCTTAATGACTGCTGTATGAGTAATAAAACACTTTTGTGCTGCTTTGGAGAAACTTCCTGTTTCGGCAACTGCTTTAAAAATATCTAAATCTTTGTTGTACATAAGATCTCCTTATTTTGAAAAACGATGCATACATACGTCTTTTTACCTGATTTAAGATAAGACTGTTACTAATAAAGCGTAGGGTGTAAAAGTTATCGGCATATAATAAGTAGAAACTTTTAGTTACATCTATTGTAAAAAAATGGAAACTTCTCTGTCAATGTTAAATCGGTTACACTGTTATCAGAGAGGAGTGATACAATGAATTTATTTCAAAAGAAAGCATGGCGAAACTTAAGTAAACTAGGTTTAGCAGTTTTATTAGCAAGTCAATTTAGTTTCAGCACGGCGGCCGATGTCGTTGTTACTAATGGGGCACCGTCGGTAGCAGTAACCGATTTAGCGACCACGGCGGTGCAGCAGTCGGCACCTATCGTGCGCATTAACACAGGTCTTTTGCGAGGGACAATCGAAAATGGCATTGAGAGCTATAAAGGAATCCCTTATGCTGAGCCACCGGTAGGAGAACTTCGTTGGCGTCCGCCGCAGCCGCCAAAATCTTGGGAGGGTGTTTATGACGCCACCGAGTATAAAAGTCAGTTTGCACAGAATAGTGATTTAGGCGTATTTGCCACCGCCGGTGGTAGCGAAGATGCTTTATATCTTAATGTGTTTGTTGACGAAGCGGCCCGCCTTAAGGCAGAAGCCAATAATGAGAAACTTCCGGTGTTTGTATGGGTTCACGGGGGCGGTTTAAAAGTTGGCGCGTCTCAGGATTATAATCCGACGGCCTTAGCAAAAGAGGGAGCCATAGTGGTAACGATAAATTATCGCTTAGGTATATTTGGGCTTTTTGCCCACCCGGCTATTGATGCCGAAGGCCATGCCATCGGCAATTACGGCCTTATGGACCAGGACATGGCACTCACCTGGGTACAAGAAAATATCAGTCAATTTGGTGGGGATCCACAAAACGTTACCCTTGCCGGGGAATCTTCCGGTGGTGAAAGTGTCTTGACGGCCATGGTAAATCCGCATTCAGCCGGTAAGTTCCAGCAGGTTATTTCCATGAGTGGTAATACATCAACTATGACGGCTGCCTTTACACAGAACAGTATAGCGGAAGCTGAGGCGAAAGGGATTGCCTTTGCCGAAGCCAATGGTTTAAAAGATGCTACGGCCGAACAGCTTAGAAGCTTATCGACGGAACAAATTCTTCGCACTCAGACACCGTATATGTTGATGACATTTATGGTTGATGGGGAGTACATACCAGAACGTTCGATGGAAGCATTTAAAAACGGCCGTTTTAATAAAGCAACCCTTATTAATGGTGTTACTAAGCAGGAAGGTAATTTCTTTGCCGGCTTACCGGAAACTTTGACCGGGAAAGCCATGGATCGTGAAGGGTATATGGCTCAATTAGATTGGCTGGTAAATTTATTGGGCGACAGACCGGGCCTCAAAGAAGCTATTATGGCAGAGTATCCACCGGAGCAATATGACTCTTACGCTGAAGCATTTGCCCCTTTGATTACCGATGCATGGTTATCTTCTTCGATGCAACGCATAAATGATGTGCTCTATAATCAGATTCCGGTGTATGCTTATGTGTTTGCTGATGAAACGGCGCCGTCTTATTTGGTAACGAGTTTCCCGCAAAAAGCATCGCATACTTATGAATTACCGTACATCTTCCCTGGATTTAACGGCAGTTCCATTCAATCTACGGCTTTAAATCCGGAACAGCAAAAGTTAGCCAATCAAATGGTTCAAATTTGGGCGCGTGCCGGTGAAATTAATAAGCAGTCTGAGTGGCCAACCTATGATCCAAAGAAACAAAACTATATGACCTTCACTTTGCCGAATTCCTATATGAGCGAAAATGAATTTAACGAAGCGCATCATACAGCGTTTTGGAATAAAATTAACAGTGAATATCAGCCAAAATAGTAGGCAACTTGTCGAGCATTTTGAAACACTTA
>ENA-OQJC01000128-OQJC01000128.1-human-gut-metagenome-genome-assembly--contig:-NODE-128-length-21807-cov-4.696587_pt1 | contig 21807 bp, 17 predicted proteins | sample MGYA00242600_ERZ504766 | MGnify/ENA primary metagenome ERZ504766 (study PRJEB26092, sample SAMD00036364) | human gut metagenome | host: Homo sapiens | study: EMG produced TPA metagenomics assembly of...
GAAGACAATCGCAGTGAATGTAATGAGCGTGACAATCGTAATGATGATGCGGAAAACGATGAGGAAGGCGGATCTCGCAAGTCGCGTCGTTCCCGTCGTTTGAACGCGCAGGAGCGTCGTGCCGCAGCTGAAGTCGAACAGATCGAAGAGGATTTGATCCTCGACGATATTACGTATGCGCCGATTGATGACGAAACCCGCAATCGTCATGACGATGATGACGACGAGCAGCCGACGCGCACCCGTCGTCGCCGTCGCAGCCGCGGCAATCGTGAGGAAGCCGACGAACAGCAGCGGGATAGCGATGAAGGCGAGTCCCGTCGTCGCCGTGAGGACGATGACGAGGATGAAGGCACGGTGACCCGTCGCCGTCGTCGCCGTCGTGGCGGTGCGAAGACGGATGAGGCGGAAGAGCCGCTCGTGCGTCGTTCCCGCAAGCAGCAGTACATCGACGAGATCACCGACGTCGAAGGTTCCACCCGACTTGAGGCCAAGAAGCAGCGTCGCCGTGACAATCGCCGTGAGCGCAGCCGTCAAAGCCAGCTCATGGAGCAGGACTTCCTGGCTCGCCGCGAGCATGTCGACCGCCTGATGGTGGTGCGCGAACGCGAACGCCACACGCAGATTTCCGTGATCGAAGACAATGTGCTCGTCGAACATTACGTGTCCGACATTCAGGAAGTCGCCACTGTGGGCAACATCTATCTGGGCCGCGTGCAGAACGTGCTGCCGAGCATGGAAGCCGCGTTCGTCGACATTGGTCAGGCGCGTAACGGCGTGCTCTATGCGGGTGAGGTGAACTGGGATTCCGCACGGTTGGAAGGCCAGCCTCGTCGCATCGAACTCGCGTTCAAGTCGGGGGACCCGGTGCTCGTGCAGGTCACCAAGGATCCGATCGGACATAAGGGTGCGCGACTGACCTCGCAGGTCACCCTTGCGGGCCGTTTCCTGGTGCTCGTGCCATCCGGTGGCATGACGGGCGTGAGCCGCAAGCTCAGCGAGCGTGAACGTTCCCGCCTGAAGAACATCGTGTCGAAGGTCGCGCCGAAAGACATGGGCGTGATCATTCGTACCGCAGCGGAAGGCGCCTCCGAAGAGGCGATCACCAAGGATCTTGAAAGCCTGGTGCGCCAGTGGGAACGCATCACCTCCAAGCGAGACGAATTCCTGCACGGCAAGCGTCCGAAGCTGCTGCAAGGCGAGCCGGACGTGGCGATCCGCGTGGTGCGAGACATCTTCAACGACGACTTCTCCAAGATGATCGTTGAAGGTGACCGCGTGTACGGCCGTATCGAGGAATACCTCGACACCATGGCTCCCGACTTGAAGGACAAGCTCGAAAAGTGGGATCCGGCCGAACATGAAGGCAAAGACGTGTTCGACAAGTGGCAGATCGACTCCCAGCTGCGCAAGGGCATGGAACGTCAGGTCTACCTGCCGTCGGGCGGCTCGATCGTGATCGACCGCACCGAAGCCATGACCACCATCGACGTGAATACCGGCCGTTTCATCGGCCGCGGCAAGAGTCTTGAGGAGACGGTGACCCGCTGCAACCTCGAAGCTTCCGAAGAGATCGCACGTCAGCTGCGCCTGCGTGACATCGGCGGCATGGTGATGATCGACTTCGTCGACATGGTCATGCCAGCCAACCGTGATCTGGTGCTGCGCAGACTGGTGGAATGCCTGGCCCGCGACCGCACCAAGCATCAGGTGGCCGAAGTCACTTCGCTTGGCCTGGTGCAGATGACGCGCAAGCGCATCGGACAGGGGCTGGTGGAAGCCTTTTCCGAGGAATGCCCGACCTGCAAGGGCCGCGGATTCATTCTTCACGACGAGCCGACCGTGTCCGCGGATTATGACGATCCGTACGCCCTGAAGGGCGGCGATCCGTTCGTCAAGACCAACAAGCATGGTCACGGCACGGACGTGCAGGTGCCGAAGGGCTCCTCGCCGGACGTGAAGGCCAAACTCGCGCAGATCGCGGCGGCAGCCGTGGCCGCCAACAATGCGGAACTGGGCGAGGAAGCATAGAAGAATAAATGATTATTCCGGTCTGTCAACCTGACACGCCGGAAACAGACTTGCGGTTGTACGCGGGTATGTGTAGATTAGATTGCTGGTGTCTGGCCGCGAGGCTCGAACGTGCCGGGCAGTAAGCTTTCCAAGTTAATAAAGGAACGGATATGTACGCTATTGTGAAGGCCGGCGGCCATCAGGAAAAGGTCGAGGTCGGTGACGTCATCTACGTCAACCGTCTCGAGGCTAAGAAGGGCGAAACCGTGGAATTCCCGGTTGCTCTCGTTGTGGACGGCTCCAAGGTTGTCCTCGGTGCCAAGGATCTCGCCAACGTCAGCGTCAAGGCTGAGGTTGTCAACGATGAGGCCAAGGGTCCGAAGATCAGCATCATGAAGTATAAGAACAAGACCGGCGTTGCTCGTCGCAAGGGCCATCGCCAGCAGCTGACCGCTGTCAAGATCACGGCTATCGCCTGATTGGCGCAGGGTTAGAGTCAAGGACCGAAAGGAACAGACATGGCACATAAGAAGGGCGCGTCCAGCTCGCGCAACGGTCGCGATTCAAACGCGCAATACCTCGGTGTGAAGAAGTTCGGCGGCGAAGCCGTCGTGGCCGGCAACATCATCGTTCGTCAGCGTGGCACCAAGTTCCACCCGGGTGAGAACGTCGGCATGGGCAAGGACCACACCCTGTTCGCCCTCAAGGACGGCAGCGTGAAGTTCGGCGTGCGTCGTGACCGCAAGGTCGTCGACGTGATTGCCGCCTGAAATACGCGCAATTAACGCTTACAAGATAAAGCCGCGCCCGTTATGGACGCGGCTTTTCTTTATTTTGATGATTGCTGAGGATTGGTTTCCTTCAGCCCGTCCCAAATGTCACGTAACGTTGCATACAGTTGCATAAGACATATCAAACGGACAATAATCGGACCGTTTCGAACAAACGATTAAGGTAGATACATGAGTGATTTCGTCGATCGCGTGACCGTCCATGTGAAGGGCGGCGACGGCGGCAACGGTTCCGCCGGCATCCGTAGGGAAAAATACAAGCCGTTGGCGGGACCGAACGGTGGCAACGGCGGTGATGGCGGTTCCGTGATCTTCATGGCCGACCAGAACGCCAACAGCCTGTTGGATTACCGTTTCATGCCCCACGCGAGGCTGGAAGCGGCACCATGGGCTTGGGAGACACCAAAGACGGTTCGAAAGGTGCCGATCTGATCCTGCCCGTTCCTGTGGGCACCGTGATTTTCGAAGCCAAAGGGCCGCAAGGCAAGCCTAAGCATCCGGGCGAGCAGCTCGCCGATCTTCGCCATGCCGGAGACAAGTTCGTGGTGGCGGCCGGCGGCAACGGCGGTCTTGGCAACGCCGCATTGGCCAACCGCACCCGTCGCGCTCCGGGATTCGCGTTGCTTGGCGAACCAGGCGAGGAACGTGACGTCATTCTCGAACTCAAATCCATCGCCGACGTGGCCTTGGTGGGCTTCCCCTCCGCAGGCAAATCCAGCCTGATCGCAGCCATGAGCTCCGCCAAGCCGAAAATCGCCGACTATCCGTTCACCACGCTCGTGCCGAACCTCGGCGTGGTTATGGCCGGAGACATGCGGTACACCATCGCCGACGTGCCGGGCCTGATTCCGGGCGCATCCCAAGGCAAGGGCCTCGGCCTTGAATTCCTGCGCCACATCGAACGCACCGAAATCATCGCCCACGTCATCGACTGTGCCACGCTGGAACCTGACCGTGATCCGATGAGCGACTACAAGGCGCTCGAACATGAGCTTGCCGAATATGCCGACAAGCTGGAACTGCCGTTGGGCGCAATCCCAATCCCCGAACGCCCCCGAATCATCATCCTCAACAAGGTCGATATGCCGGAAGCCAAGGAATTGGCCGAATTCGTCAAACCGGAATTCGAAAAACTCGGTCTCAATGTGTATGTCATCTCCACCGCATCCCACGAAGGTTTGAAGGAACTCAACTGGGCGTTGGCGGCCATGGTCGCCGACATGCGCAAGGAAGTCGCCGAACGCGAACAGGCCGAAGAAGAAGCGCGCGTGGTCATCAAGCCGCTCGAAGAGCCGCGCAACCGCCGTCGCCGCAACGACGAAGGCGGCACCGCGCTTGACTTCACCGTGGAACGCAAGGAAGCCGGCAACGGCGACGTCTGGTACGAAGTGCTCGGCACCAAGCCGGAACGTTGGGTCATGCAAACCAACTTCGACAACGACGAAGCAGTCGGCTACCTGGCCGACCGCCTCGCCAAACTCGGTGTCGAAGACGAGCTGCGCAACAAGGGAGCCAAGCCTGGCGACGAAGTACGCATCGGCAAGGGCGCGCGAGCCGTGGAATTCGATTGGGATCCGACCATTGCTGCGGGCGCGGAAATGCTCGACGGCGCCCAGCTTGGCGCACGAGGCGTCGACCTGCGACTGCAGGAACAGGACGGCCGTTCGCAGCGCCGCACCAACGCGGAACGCCGTCGCCAGTACCACGAAATGATGGATGCGCGCCAAGCCGTGCGTGAAGCCATGATGGCCGAACGCAAGGCCGGACACTGGGCCGATCCTTCCGTGGACGACGACCGCCATGACGAAACCAGCCTCTTCGGACGCGGTGAAACCACCGATTCCGAAAACGTGGAACAATAGAAGCAGCAAAACGCCCGCTGATGTGCCGATTGGCATGTCGGCGGGTTTTCTTTTCGGCCATTCGAACGCCTGGAGGAACCATGAACACGCCATCGCAAGCCCAAGTGCGCCGCGCCATCGCCGAAGCGCAAACCATCGTGGTGAAAGTGGGATCCAGCTCGTTGACCAAACCAAGTGGCCACCTCGATCCGGAACGACTCAACGCGCTCGTGGCGGCCCTCGCACGCGTGCGACTCATGGGCGGGCGCGTGGTGCTCGTCTCCTCCGGCGCCATCGCAGCCGGATTCGGCTCCCTCGGCTTCGACTCACGCCCCACCGACGTGGCTGACCAGCAGGCGTGCGCGGCCGTCGGACAAGGCCTGCTCATGGCCCAATACGAGAACGCTTTCTCACAATACGGACTGCGCGTCGGGCAAATCCTCATCACCGTGTCCGACACCATCGCCCCACAGCAATACCGCAACGTGCGACGCACCCTCGACCGGCTGCTCGACCTCGGCGCGGTGCCGATCATCAACGAAAACGATTCCCTCGCGTCCAACGAAATCCGTTTCGGAGACAACGACCGACTCTCCGCATTGATCGCCAACATCGTAGTCGCCGACGCTTTGGTGCTCCTCACCGACGTGGACGCGCTCTACACGGCACCCCCAAGCGAACCCGGATCGCGACGCATCAGCTACGTGCCGAACGTGGAGGACGCGCTCGCCAAAGTGCAGGTCGGTGGCACCGGATCAAACGTGGGTACCGGCGGCATGGTCACCAAAATGGAAGCGGCGCGTGTTGCGGCGGTCTCCGGCATTCCCGCAGTGCTCACCTGCGCGGCAAACGCAGGCCCGGCCATGATGGGCGACCCAGTCGGCACCGCATTCGCCCCCATCAACGACCGTGGATCATCACGCCGCCTATGGATCGGGTTCGCAGCACACCCGCAAGGCACGCTCGGTGGCCGATGCCGGCGCTTCCAATGCGGTACGCGGAGGGGCCGCCAGCCTGCTTGCCGCCGGCGTACTCGAAGTGCGGGGCGATTTTGCCGCCGGAGACGCGGTGTGGATCGACGATGAAGCGGGCAATCACCTCGCAAAAGGCCTCGTAGGATTCGATTCCGAAGAAATCCCGCAAATGCTCGGCCGCAATACCGCCCAGCTCAAGCGTTTCCTCGGCGAAGAATACGCCCACCCCCTAGTCCACCGCGACAACCTCGTCTTGGTTTAATCCCTTTCCCTCTTTTGTTCGGTGCCCTGTAAATAGCAATATGCCGCCCCTACCGGTCAACAGGGAAAAGGAATTCCAAAATGTGCTAAAAGGCTGTGTTTTTCGGGCGGAGGGATAGCATGGCAGACATGACTATGGCTGACTGGCAGACTCTTTCCGAACGTATTAACCGCGTGGCTCCGAGCGCTACTCTGGCCGTTGATTCCAAAGCGAAAGCGATGAAAGCTGAAGGAATCGACGTCATTGGATTTGGTGCGGGCGAACCGAACTTTCCGACTCCGGCTGCGATCGTCGCGGCTGCGGCCGAAGCGGTGCAGGATCCGAAGAACTATCGTTACACTCCGACGGCAGGTTTGCCGGAATTGCGCAAGGCGATCGCAGACAAAACGTTGCGCGACTCGGGGTATGGAGTCGATCCGAATCAGGTGATCGTGACCAATGGCGGCAAGCAGGCCGTATACGAATCCTTTCAAATCCTGCTCAATGACGGCGACGAAGTCATCATTCCGACGCCGTATTGGACGAGCTATCCGGAAGCCGTGAAACTGGCTGGAGGCGTGCCTGTCGAAGTGTTCGCGGGAGCTGACCGCAATTTCGAGCCAAGCTTGGAAGACCTGGAAGCGGCACGTAACGAACGTACGAAGGCCATCATCGTGAATACGCCGAACAATCCGACGGGTGCCGTGTGGAATCCGGAAACCGTCAAGGCGATCGGCGAATGGGCTGTGGAACACCATGTGTGGGTGATCTCCGACGAAATCTACGAGCATCTGAACTACGATGGTGCAAAAACCACGTATATCGGCGCTGCAGTGCCTGCAGTGCGTGATCAGCTGCTGGTGCTCAACGGCGTGGCCAAAACCTACGCTATGCCCGGCTGGCGTGTCGGCTGGATGATCGCTCCGCTCGACGTGGCGAAGGCCGCATCCAAGCTGCAGGGGCATATGACGTCGAACGTGAACAATATCTCCCAGCGTGCCGCGATCGCAGCCGTGTCCGGATCTCTTGACGCCGTGTACGAGATGCGTGAGGCGTTCGACAGGCGCCGTCAGACCATCGTCGCCGCGTTGAACGATATCGAAGGTGTGAACTGCCCGACGCCGACCGGCGCATTCTATGCGTTCGCCGACGTGAGCGCACTGCTGAACAAGCCGCTCGGCACCAGCAAAACCGCTTATGCGAGCACGTCCGAACTGGCTGCGGCGCTGCTTGACGAAGGTCATGTGGCTGCCGTTCCAGGCGAAGCGTTCGGCGCTCCCGGCTACTTGCGATTCTCGTACGCGCTTGCCGACGACGACCTCGTTGAGGGCATGAAGCGTATGAAGCAGTGGGTCGAGGACTGATACTGGCCTGACTGAGACTTTTCACACGATTCGCACCGCGGTGACATGCCGGGTGCGAATCTTTTTTTCGTTGAAAAATAGCGGTTTTGGGACATTTCTTGAAAAACCGGTTGGACTAAGTCGCAAATACCCGCTATTATTTCGACTTGGCGGTTTTGCCGCTTACTTCTTGCGTGGTTTTTCGCACAAAATCCTCGCCAGCAAGTAGAAACGGCAGAGTACACCTAGGGAAGTGGCGCAATTGGTAGCGCAACGGTCTCCAAAACCGTAGGTTGTGGGTTCGAGTCCCGCCTTCCCTGCCAAGCTTCTTACAACAAGCTCAGCGGAGGATTATTATGGCGAAGGCAAAAAATAGCGAAAAGGCCGTTAAGCCGAACATCTTCATGCGTCTTGGCTTGTTCATCAAACAGATTATCGACGAACTCCGCAAGGTCGTGACCCCGACCAGCAAAGAGCTGTTCTTCTGGGCACTCGCCGTGTTCATCTTCGTGCTGCTCCTGATGGCACTGGTCACCGGCATGGACTTCGGTCTGGGCAAGCTGACCCTGTGGATCTTCGGCTGATCAACGACTTGAAGGTGAAACTGCATGACTGACGAAGTGTTTTCCGACAACCTCGACGAAGCTCCAGAAGCTGATCTCGAGGCCGTAGCTGCCGTTGAGGAGCTGCAGGCCGAGGGTGAAAGCGTTCCGGAAGTCGCTGAGGCCGAGCCGACTGCTGAAGCTACTTCCGAAGAGTCCGCGGAGGACGAGGGCGGCGAAGAGCTGGATGCTGGCGCCAAGGCCGTCGAAGACTTCTCCAACAGCCTGCGCACCCTCGAAGGCAAGTGGTACGTGCTGCACACCTACTCCGGCTATGAGAAGCGTGTGAAGACCAACGTTGAATCCCGTGTGGCAAGCTTCGGCATGGAAGATAAGATCTTCCAGATTGAAGTTCCGATGGAAGAAGTCGAAAAGCACACCGAAAAGGGCAAGAAGGTCATCACCCGCGTGCGTGTTCCCGGCTATGTGCTGATTCGCATGCTTCCGGATGAGAACGCCCGTCGTATTGTGCGTGAAACCGAAGGCGTCACCGGCTTCGTCGGTCCGACCAAGGAACCGGCGCCGCTGAGCCGCAAGGAAGTCGTCTCCATGATGGCTCCGATGATCGCTTCCGAAGCGCTCAAGAAGGCTGGTGACAAGCCGGCCGCCAACAAGAAGCGCGTCCTTGAAGTCTCCTACGCCGTTGGCGATCAGGTCACCGTCACCGACGGTCCGTTCACCACCATGGCAGCTGTCGTCTCCGACGTTGAGCCCACCACCCAGAAGCTCACGGTGCTCGTGTCCATCTTCGGTCGCGACACGCCAGTGGAGTTGGGCTTCAACCAAGTAGAAAAACTGTCCTGATAAGTCTTTGAAAGACCCCGCGCATTGCGGGGTCTTTTTTTGTCTGGGGGAGTGGGCACAATAGGAAAGCTTGTGTCTGGAGGGTTTGGCGTGCCTGAATGAGGGTACGGAATCCGCTAGCACAGCACAGCAATATACGTTGCGGAAGGAACCGGACGCGGGAAACCTACTCCGGTGCCGCTACCACCGCTTCTACAGAAAGAAGAACCATACAATGGCTCCTAAGAAGAAAGTCTCGGCGCTTCTCAAGCTCCAGATTCAGGCTGGCAAGGCCAACCCGGCCCCGCCGCTGGGCCCGGCACTGGGTTCCCATGGCGTGAACATCATGGACTTCTGCAAGCAGTACAACGCTGCCACGCAGGACAAGATGGGCCAGGTCATCCCTGTTGAGATCACCGTTTTCGAAGATCGTTCCTTCACCTTCATTCTGAAGACCCCGCCGGCGGCAGCTCTGCTGAAGAAGGCCGCGGGCATCCAGAAGGGTACCGAAAACCCGCTGACCCACAAGGTCGGCTCCGTCACCAAGGCTCAGGTCCGTGAGATCGCCGAAATCAAGATGGCTGATCTGTCCGCACGCGACGTCGAAGCCGGCATGAAGATCATCGAGGGCACCGCCCGCTCGATGGGTATCACGGTTACCGACTGAGAGGAGAGGGACAAATGGTAAAGCGTTCCAAGAAGTACCGCGAAGCTTCTGAGAAGATCGATCGCAACAATCTTTACACCGCTAACGAAGCCATCGCTCTCGTCAAGAGCATGCCGGAGTACAAGTTCGATCAGACCGTTGAGGCCGTGCTGCGCCTGAACGTGGATCCGCGTAAGGCCGACCAGCTGGTCCGCGGTTCCGTCAACCTGCCGAACGGCACCGGTAAGACCGCCAAGGTCCTCGTGTTCGCCCGTGGCCCGAAGGCCACCGAGGCTCTCGAGGCTGGCGCCGACATCGTCGGTGACGACGATCTCGTGCAGAAGGTTGCCGACGGCTTCCTGGACTTCGATTCCGTGGTGGCTACCCCGGACATGATGGGCAAGGTCGGCCGCCTCGGCCGCGTGCTCGGTCCGCGTGGCCTCATGCCGAACCCGAAGACCGGCACCGTGACCATGGATGTCACCAAGGCCATCAAGGACATCAAGGGCGGCAAGGTCGACTTCCGTGTTGACAAGAATGGCAACCTGAGCTTCCTCATCGGCAAGCTCTCCTTCACCGAGCAGGCTCTCGACGAGAACTTCAAGGCTGTTGCCGACGAAATCAAGCGTCTGAAGCCGTCCACCGTGAAGGGCCGCTACGTCACCAAGGCGACCATCACCTCCACGATGAACCCGGGCGTCCCGGTTGATCCGACGGTCATCGCCTGAGCAATATAGCTTGTAGATAGCTTCTATATAGCTTGCAAAAGACCCGCATCCTGCCCCAACGCGAGATGCGGGTCCTTTCATATATATCTTGCGATTATCTATCTCATTTAATAAATAATGATCCTGCAATCGTCTGACTATCAAAGAATCTCAATGAAACCAGATATCAGATAGATATTAAAACAGAGAAGTGATGTTCAACGGTCGCGCATACGGCCAATCGCAAGCGCCGTCGTCAACACGTATGCGTCACGCGGGTCGGTCGCATCCCAACCGGTCGTTTCCGCGGCACGCTTCAAGCGATAACGCACCGTATTCGGATGCACATTCAATTCCTTCGCCGTGTTTTCCAACGAACTGCCGTTGCGCAAAAACGTGGAAACCGTCACAAACGTCGGATCGTCGGGATTCTCGCCATGAAGCACCTGATACACGTTCTGATACAACTCTTCACGAGCGTAATCATCGCCCAACAGCGCCCGTTCCGGCAGCAACTCATCGGCACGCAACGGGCGGGACGGCGACGCCAAAGCGGGAGCCGCCTGCAAGGAAAACAGGGTTTCACGCAACACGTGCGAAGCGCCGGCGACACCGGAACGCACCGGACTCAAATACACCGATTCGTCATCTTTGAAAGCGGGCATAATCGACGTGCAGGTCACTTCGGCAGTGGCGGCGCCACTCTGACAGACAAGCGCCAGCAGAAAACTGCCGTATGTGCCAACAATCACATGTTCTCCGCCCAGATCGCGCACCGCCTTACGCGCAACGAGCGAAGCCGAAGCGGGACTCGTTTCCGGTGTGCCGCCAATCGCGAAACAATCGAAATCCCCACGCCAACCAAGCACATTCATCAACGAGGCGACGCGATCATCCGTAAGAGAAGTCATCAGGCATTCGAAAGCGAGCCGTTCGATGGTTGAATCGTCGGTGTGCCCTGCCAGAAGGTCGAGAATGTCTGCCTGATCGGAGTTCATAAGCGTCAAGTGTAGCCGCCCAACTGGCGAATCGCTGAACGGAAAGCGTCAACGAGGTGAAGTTCATTCGGGGAGTGCCGCTATTATGCCGCTTATGAGCGAAGTCAAACAAACTGGAAAGCGTGGCGAGCGTATCGGCACATTCCTCAGCTGGATGCTGGCCGTGCTGGCATGCCTTTGGGTGGCATGGTGTTGCGCGATCGGGCCGTTGTATTGGTTCGGCGATGGGCTTTCCGACTTCGGCTGGCTGAATGTGCTGTATTTGGTGGTCGCTTTCGCGATATGGTTTTCGATAGTTGTCGCATTGGTCAGATTCGGCCGCGGCCGTCGCGTACTTCCGCAATATTTCGCACGACGGCATGAAAAACTATGCAACGAGATTGCAGGAACGCCGACCACCGTGCTTGGCATTATGTTGCGACACTTGCATGATGCCGCGCACAGCCGCCCAGGGCGCGCCCTGCATGCAGTGATCGTATGGACGGGGCGCAAACTCATCCGCTGCACCGACTGTTGGTGGAAACTCATGCTGGTGTTCGTAATCGGCTGGCTGTGGATTCCAACCACGCTATTGGCCGCGTTCGGCGCCGACATTCGCTCGCAGATCCGTGAATTCAGCTGGGCCTTGAACCAGTGGACGGGCTTGAAACAGCCATATATCGGCTTCTTCTCGTTCGTGCCCATGGATATTTACCCGACCGCGCATTACATGTGGCCGGACAATCCCACATATCTGACCGACCAGCACAATGTCGTGCTCACCGTGTTCTACGGTGCCGCAGCGGCGGTTTCGCGCTACTTCACCGACTCCAACGATGCGGGCATCGTGGTGCTCGCAGCCTTGCAATGGCTATTCGCCGCATTCTGCTGTTCGGCCACCGCCAACCGGTTCTTCAACCTGCCGTGGCGCAGGCTTGGCGTCGGCACGTTCGACTTCTCGCATCCGGAACGCCACGATTGCTGGAATATGCGCGATTACGCGCATCCTGAAGCAGGCGTTGTGGCACGCCCCTCCAGACTGCGGGCCGGTGCGAAAACACGATTCATGATACTGCTGTTCTTCATGGTGTGCCCGCTTGCGGTATTCGCCACGATTTCCCTGACGAAATCGCCGCTGTTCGCTTTCGCATTCGTATGGTGGTTCGGCGTGTGGTACGAACTGCACATGACGCATATCAAAGCGCTGCCCACCATCAATGGCAAGCCGACGTACCTACGCAAACGCTCGATCATGGCCTTCACCATCTCAAGCTGCGTGATGCTGATCAGCGCGAAATACGCGTGGTACATCATTCTCTTCACCCTGATCCTGGCACTTATCAACGATCGCAAACGTTGGAAAACCTATCTTGTGGCACTTCTGCTGCCAACCATCCTCATTCATGGCGGCATCGTGTTCCTCACCAACACGGGCGCCATCATCGGCGGCGACCCCATCGAAAGCCGTGGCATCCAACTGCAGCAGATCGCGCGCGTCGCCAAATACAATCCGAAAGGCATTCCGGCGGACGCGGCGAAAAAGCTTGAACCGGTCTTCAACCTCGACCAGATGGCCGAAGCGTACTTCCGGCAGGACGCCGACCCGGTGAAATCCTCCGGCATCCAATCGAAGAAAGTCAGCTACAAGTGGCGCACCGTCACCGAAGACGACATGACAAACTTCAACGAGGCCTGGCTTGAAATCGTTGTCGCAAATCCTGTTATCGCGCTCGACGCGTTTTTCGCCGAATGCTTCGGCTATTTCGACGTGACCGACCTGCCATACGTGTCGATGGACTACTACGTGAACAACGATTACGTGCAGAACGACAATGCGTGGATCCACCTGTATAACCACGATTGGCGCGATGCGGTGGCCGGCTTCGCGAAAGGTTGGGGCAATATTCCCGTGATCGGCTGGATGACGCACGGCAATCTGTACGTAACGCTGATGCTGCTGGTCGGCGCTGCCGAAGTGGTGTTGCGGCGATGGCGCTCGCTGTCATGGCATCTGCCCCTGCTGCTGCTCATGGGCGTGATGATCACCGCTCCGGCCAACAATTTCGAACGGCATATGCTACCGGTCGCGTTCGTATTCGGTTTCGTATGCCTGCAATTCTGGCGCGAGTCGCGTAATGCGCGATCGGCTGCCAGCGCGAACGTGGCCAGTGCGCATGAGGCCAGCCAGGTGCGGCAGGACGAGTAGCGGCTGCGTTGGCTGCTGCATGAGCTGTTGCGTTGCGGCGACATTGCGTCGGCGCGCCGCGCTGTAGTAGGTAGGAGGTAATGATGGCGATTTTGGATTCGGCTGCGATCATGCCGCGTACATGCGTTGCGGCGGATCAGGTGCTTGTTCTGGATACGGTGGGATCCACCAACACGTATGCCGCGGATTTGGTGCGTGCAGGTCGGCTGTTCGGCATGGATGGCATGGACGGCATTGCAGGGAACCTCGTGTGGAGCGGGCGTGAGATCGTGGTTGTCGCGGCGAACGAGCAGACGGCCGGTCGCGGGCGGCTCGACCATACGTGGGCCAGTGTGCCGGGGGAGTCATTCATCGTGTCGCTGGTGGTGAGCGTGCCGGTTGCGATTGTGCGCGATTCGTCCGTCAATGGTTGGCTGCAGATGATTGCCGGTTGCGAGATGCGTGAGGCGATTGTTGGTGCGGTATGCGATTTCGGCGGCACGCTCGATGAAGATGTTTTGCTGAAATGGCCGAACGATATTTTTGCTGGCGGCAAGAAACTTGGTGGCGTACTCGCTGAAATGGTGCCGATTCCGGATTGCGGGGATCGCGTTGCCATTGTGATCGGCGTCGGTTTGAATCTTGCCGTCGCTCAGGAACGATTGCCGATAGATAAGTCCACATCGTTGCAGTTGGTTGCGCGCAATCTGCCTGATGCGATGGTGTTGCGCGATGCGATTGCCGTACGTTGGGTGCAAGGATTGCGCTCGCGGTTGGCTGATTTCGAAGAGGACCCTCACCGTGAGGCTGTGCGCGCCCGGGAAGCGATGACCCCGATCTGCTGGACGCTCGGCAAGCAGTGCGAGGCTCATTTTGTGGACGGAACCACTTTGCAGGGCAGGGCTGTCGCGTTAAACGACGACGCCTCCCTGACCATTGAGGATCAGGAAGGCGTATTGCATCGGGTGAGCACGGCCGACGTAGGCGTGCTCAGTAAGTAAAAAATTACTTGATTGCTGAAATTTGCCGCAATCTCACTTCAGCTTGGCAAGACCTGCGACCACGGCGGAAGCGATAACGGCCTTGACCGCATCGCCTGCGACGAATCCCATGGAAGCCACGGCCACAATCGGCAGTGCGATGCCGGTAATGGCGGACTGCACGATGAAACCAAGCAGATAGTCAAGCGCAATGCAGCCGGCGACACAGGCAAACAGGTAACGTGCGGCGGTCAGCGCGCCATGCTTCAGCGAATCGGTGCGCGCCTCACCCTTCAGCAGCGACGTGACGATGGCCGCCGGCAGGAAGCCGATCAGGAAGCCGGCGCTCGGGCCAACCAATGCCATGGTGGAAGCGCCGCCGGCGAACACCGGCAGACCGACCGCGCCGGCTGCCAGATACATGAGCATCGCGGCGCCGGCCTGCTTCCACGGCAGCATCAGCGCGGCCAGCATCACCACGAACGTCTGTAGCGTGATCGGCACCGGCGTGCCCGGAATCGGCACGGCGCCGGCCGCGGAGGCGGTCCACATGAGCACGGCGAACAGCGCCGGCTTGAGGATGGATCCGACAGTGCCGCTGGTGGCGGTTTTCAGCGTGGTTTTGAGTGTCAGCATTGCGTTACGCACGATAATTCTCCTTGGATGTGATTGCATTACGTTGATGAATCGACGATTGTTGACAGCCGAAATGATGGCAAGCGCGAAAGTGACGAAAATGCAAGGTTTGTCAACTTATGCCCCCAATCGTAGGCTTGCCAAGTTTCGGTAACGTTTGTGGAGCCTTACAAAAAGATTGCGTGTCTTTTGTGGGAAACGAGTTCACGATTTTTCGTTCGCGCGACCAAACTTGACGTTATGCCTAAAAATGTCAACAAACTTCTGGTGGCGAATCGCGGAGAAATCGCGCTTCGCGTAGTGCGCACCGCCCGTGAGATGGGGATTCCCACGGTTGCGGTGTACGCGGAGCAGGATCGCCATGCACAATACGTGCAGATGGCTGACGACGCATATCTGCTTTCCGGAGACACGTATAAAGACACCTATCTCAACGAGGATCTGCTGATCGACATTCTGCAGCGCAGCGGTGCCGACGCAGTGCATCCAGGCTACGGATTCCTTTCCGAAGTGGCCACTTTCGCGCAGAAAGTGATCGATGCGGGTGCGGCTTGGGTTGGTCCGAATCCGAAAGCCCTCGTGGATTTGGGGGATAAGATCACCGCACGTCGTGTGGCCACGTTCGCCAAAGTTCCGCCGGTTCCCGGCATTTCCCAGTCGATTTCCGACATGCGATTGCTGCTGGATTTCGCGCATACGCACGGTTATCCGCTCATGCTTAAGCGTACCGATGGCGGCGGCGGTCGCGGCATCACGCTCGTGCACAACGATGACGAGCTGCGTGGTTTCTACATGAATCATGATGCGCTGCAGGGCGGTGATCTGAACGAATATTTCGTGGAACGATTCATCGACAAAGGACGTCACGTCGAAACGCAGTGCGGCCGCGACTCGCACGGCAACTTCACCGTGTATTCCACGCGCGACTGCTCCGTGCAGCGCCGCAATCAGAAGCTTGTCGAAGAGGCGCCGGCACCGTTCCTTTCCTCCGAGGTGACCGACCAGCTGGAAACCTACTCTCGCCGACTGTTCGAAGCCGTCGATTACGAGGGGCTTGGCACCTGCGAATTCATGGTGACCGAACAGGGCAAAGTGTACTTCCTGGAAGTCAATCCGCGTCTGCAGGTGGAGCATACCGTCAGCGAGGAGGTCTGCGGACTTGACCTGGTGCGCGAGCAGCTGACCATCGCCAACGGTGGGGAACTGACCGTGAACCATCCGCTTCGTGGACACAGTTTTGAACTGCGCCTGACCTGCGAGGATCCGGCGAAGAACCTCGCGCCAAGCTCCGGCACGCTGGCCTCGTTGCGCTGGCCGTCCGGCCCGGGCATCCGTGTGGATTCCGGCGTGGTCGAAGGCGACACCATTTCGCCGAAATTCGATTCGATGATGGGCAAACTCGTGGTCACCGCATCTGACCGAGCGGCAGCAGTGGCCCGCGTGCGCCGCGCCTTGAGCGAGCTGAAGGTGGAAGGCGTGCCGACTCCGGCAAGCTTGTTCGAACAGATTTTCAACGACGACGAATTCACCGCCGAACACGGTGTTGCATACGATGTCAGCACCAAATGGCTGGAACGCAAGTACCTCAACAAGGAAGCCGCATCATCGCAAGGCGGGCAGCCGGCGTCCATGTCTGGCGCTTCCGAGGTCGACAAGAAGGAATCCAGCGAAACCTTCGTCATCGAAGTCAACAATCGCCGAGTGTCGCTGACCGTGCCGAACGACATCGTCGCCAACCTGACGGGCGGTGCCAAAGCTCGTGACGCGAAACGTGCCATCCAGCCGCTGCGTGGGCAGGGACTGCATCATGCGCAGAAAAAACAGCAAAGCAACGACGGCCAATCCGGTGTGATCGCAAGCCCGATGCAGGCCGTCGTGACGCGTATCAATGTGGCCGAAGGCCAGCAGGTGGCCAAGGGCGACCTGCTCGTCGTGCTCGAATCCATGAAGATGGAAAACTACGTGTATGCGCCGGTCAAGGGCGCTGTCACCAAGATTTTCGTGGGACCCGCGGCGGGCGTGGAAGCCGGCGAAACGTTGATGACCATCGACGTGACCGGAGCGAACGGTACGAAAGCCGGCGAAAACGGCGCAACTGGCGCTGCTGTTGACGGAACCGCAACCGACGGAACTATGGAAGGGGGTAAGTGATGACTGATATCATCGCAAGCCCGGCCGTCAAAGAAGCCGTGAAGATCGTAATGGAGCAGCAGGAGCGACTCGGCAAAAACGCGGCCGAAGCCGTCTCCGCGGCCGACCTGCCGGGCGCATCCCAGCCAATCCGCGCATCCGTGCTTCGTGCGGCGCAACTCGCGCACGAAGCGGAAGATCATGCCCGCAATCGCCAGCATGTCAAAGGCAAGCTGACGGCGCGCGAACGTCTTGACCTGCTGCTTGACACCGGTTCCTTCGAGGAAATCGGACGATTCTGCGGCGGCGACATCAACGGCGGACGCGCGGGAGCGGCGGTCATCACCGGTTTCGGCGAAGTGTTCGGACGCAAAGTGGCCGTATACGCACAGGACTTTTCCGTGCGCGGCGGCACGCTGGGAGTCGCGGAAGGCCGCAAGATCTGCCGATTGATGGACAAAGCGCTCGACTTGAAAGTGCCGATCATCGCGCTTATCGATTCGGGCGGCGCCCGCATTCAAGAGGGCGTGGCCGCGCTGACGCAATACGGGCATCTGTTCCGTAAAACCTGCGATGCCAGCGGTTTCGTGCCGCAGCTCTCGCTGATTCTCGGCCCATGCGCGGGTGGAGCCGTGTACTGCCCGGCACTGACCGATCTGATCATCATGACCCGTGAAAACTCCAACATGTTCGTCACCGGTCCTGACGTGGTCAAAGCGGCCACAGGCGAAGTGATCAGCATGGACGACCTCGGCGGCGGATATGTGCACAACGCCACCTCCGGTGTGGCGCACTACCTGGGCGAAGACGAAGCCGACGCGATCGACTACGCACGAACCGTGCTCGCCTACCTGCCGTCCAACTCCGACCTGCAGCCGCCCACCTACGCGTACGCCGCAACCCGCGCCGACCGTGACGTGGCCAAGCGACTTGCCACCATCGTGCCGGACAACGACCGCCAGCCGTACGACGTGCTCGACGTGATCCGCTGCATCGTGGACTACGGCGAATTCGTGCAGGTGCACGAGCTGTTCGCAAGCTCCGCAGTGGTGGGATTCGCCTGCGTGAACGGGCATCCGGTCGGCATTGTGGCAAACCAGCCGAACGTCAACGCGGGCATCCTTGACGTGGATTCCTCCGAAAAAGTGGCACGATTCGTGCGTCTGTGCGATGCGTTCAACCTGCCGGTCGTCACCTTGGTGGACACCCCCGGATACAAGCCTGGCGCCGAACAGGAACATGCGGGCATCATCCGCCGCGGCGCGAAAGTGATCTACGCCTACGCCAACGCGCAAGTGCCGCTGGTCACCGTGATCCTACGCAAAGCCTTCGGCGGAGCCTATATCGTGATGGGATCCAAAGCCATCGGAGCCGACCTCAACTACGCGTGGCCATCCAGCCAAATCGCAGTGCTCGGCGCGGCCGGAGCGGTGAACATCATCCACCGCAAAGACCTGCAGAAAGCCAAAGACGCAGGCAAAGACGTCGAAGCGCTCCGAGCCAAATACGTGGCCGACTACGAACGCACCACCGTCAACGCGAATCTATCGCTGGAAATGGGCGAAATCGACGCCATGATCGACCCCGAGCAAACCCGCGAAACCATCATCGAATCGCTCAAACTGCTCTCCAGCAAGAAACGCGTGCGCAAAACCACCAAACACCACGGCAACCAGCCATTGTGACGGGCGCAAAGTGCGCGGATGAATCGTAAGCAAACGTAAACGCAAGAACACATCGCAAGATTTTTGAAACAAGTAAGGAACATCATGAACACCTTTTTTCTTGACCGACTGAACAGCGAGCCGCACGCACTCGCCTTCGCAGGCCAATCCACCCCATGGCCGGTGACGCTCGCCGACCAGAGCGCCAATCCGGTGCTCGACGAAGCCCTGCATACCCACGCCGACGCAGCCCAGGCACTGCTGTACCCGGTGTCAGCCGACCTGCTCGCCACCACCGGGCGCCCGGTCGACCTGTTTGGATTCGAACCGAATCCGGCGCGACTCGGCGCTGCCGCAGCGGCTTCCGCCAGCGTTCCGGGCATTGCTCTCGCCCAGTTGGGTGCGCTGCTCGATGCTGCTTCCCTCGGCTACAATCCCGCCGTTGCCAAGCCGGTTGCCGTGCTCGGTCACTCCCAAGGCGTGCTCGCCGTGCACATGGTGCAGGCGATCGTCGAAGCGGGTTCCATTGAGGCGGCTTCCGCGCAAATCGATGAAATTCTTGCGATTGCCACGCTGATCGGCGTTGCCGGCACCCGTCAGGCGCGTCAGCTTGGTCTTGCCGCACGTCACGGCGAAGCCACGCCGATGCTGTCTGTCAAGGACATCACCCGCGCCCAGGTGGATGCGCTGATCAAGCGTGTTTCCGGTGCCCGAGGCCCGATCGCCGTGGCAGTCACCAATTCCGCCACGCATTATGTGCTCTCCGGCTACCCGGAGGATCTGGCCGCGTTCGGCGTGGAAGTGGCCAAGGAGCACAAGCACCAGGCCAAGCTGCGCGAAGAGAAGGTGCGTGGCGGTCGCGTGTTCGAACCGGTGCTCGAATACCTTGACGTGACCCTGCCGTTCCACAGCCCGCTTATGGCCGAGGCTGTTTCACAGGCTGTTTCATGGGCGGAATCCTGCGGAATCAATGCCGACCACGCTCGCGAGCTCGCCGCCGAAGTGCTGCTCAACCATGTGGATTGGGCCGCACGCGTGCGTGCGCTCATGAAATCCACCGATCCGAGCGCCCTGTGGGTGTTGGACTTTGGCCCGGGAACCACCGTTGGCAAGCTGTTCTCCACCGTTGCCCAAGGCACCGGTGTCGGGCGTGGTGGAAGCCTCCACCGTGGCCGATCGTGGCGCGCTTTCCACGCTGGAAACCCTGCCGGAGCGCACCCAGAACTGGACCCGCTTCGCACCAAGCATCATCCACACCTCCGCCGGAGACAAGGTGCGCACCGCATTCACCGAACTGACCGGCAAAGCGCCGGTGCTGCTCGCCGGCATGACCCCGACCACCGTGGAACCGGAAATCGTGGCGGCGGCCGCCAACGCCGGCTACTGGGCGGAACTCGCAGGCGGCGGTCAGGTGACCGCCAGCGTGTTCGACCGTCATGTCGCCAAGCTGGAAGAAGAGCTTGAAGAAGGCCGTACCGTTGAATTCAACGCGATGTTCATGGACCGCTACCTGTGGAACCTGCAGTTCGGATCCCAGCGTATCGTGCCGAAGAAGCGTGCCAGCGGCACCCCGATCGACGGCGTGGTCGTGTCCGCGGGCATTCCGGAACTTGACGAGGCCGTGGAACTCATCCACACTCTCAACGCCGACGGATTCCCGTACGTGAGCTTCAAGCCGGGCACCGTCGACCAGATTCGCCAGGTGGTGCGCATCGCCAAGGCCGTCGCTCCGGTCAAGGTGCTCATCGAAGTCGAAGGTGGTTCCGCAGGTGGACACCATTCGTGGGAATCATTGGACGATCTGCTGCTGAGCACCTATGCCGAAGTGCGTGAACAGGCCAATCTGGTGCTCGTGGTCGGCGGCGGCATCGGCACGCCGGAACGCGGAGCCGACTACATCACCGGCGAATGGTCCGCCGAATACGGTCGCCCGCTCATGCCGGTGGACGGCGTGCTTGTCGGCACCGCCGTGATGACCGCCAAAGAGGCGCACACCAGCCCTGAAGTCAAGCAGATGCTCGTCAACACTCCAGGCATTCCCGCCAAGGGAGCAGACGTCGATCCGTTCGCTCCGCTGGGCGAACAGTGGGTGCCGAGCGGCCAAGCCAAGGGTGGAGTCACCTCCGGCCTGAGCCACCTGCATGCCGATATGTACGAGCTGGAAAACTCTTCCGCGCGTTGCGGACGCCTGCTGGTGCGCGTGATGAAGCATCCGGAAGAGCTGGAAAGCCGCCGTGAGGAAATCATCGATGCGTTGAACGCCACCGCGAAGCCGTATTTCGGTGACCTGAAGGCCATGACCTATCTCGCATGGGCACAGCGTTTCGCCGATCTCGCTTTCCCGTGGGTAGATGAAACCTATGCCGATCGCTTCCTGCACTTGCTACAGCGTATCGAAGCCCGCGTCACCACGAAGGAAAGCGGCGAATTCGCATCGCTGTTCGCATCCCGTGCCGATGTGGAATCCGATCCGCATGCGGCCATCGCCAAGCTTGCCGAAGCCTATCCGCAAGCTGATGAACTGACCGTCACCCCGATGGATGAAGCTTGGTTCCCGGTGCTCGTGCGTGAATACCCGAAGCCAATGCCGTTCGTGCCCGTCATCGACAACGACCTGCTGCGTTGGTGGGGTCAGGATCAGCTGTGGCAGTCCGAAGACTCCCGTTACTCCGCCGATTCCGTGCGTATTATTCCTGGTCCGATCTCCGTTGCGGGCATCACCACCGTTGACGAACCGGTCGCCGACATTCTTGGCCGTTTCGAAGAGGCCATGGTCAAGCGCGTTTCCGCCGAATCGCCAAGCGCAGACAAAACCGCGTTTGCCCAGCTCGGTGCGGCATCTTCCGCAGAAGAATTCATTCGCAAATCCCCGAACATCTCGTGGGTGGGCCATCTCATGGCAAACCCGGCGTACGGTACCAGCAACGGTGACGCCAACTACGAAATCCGCAAGATTTCCAGCGAAGGAAGCATCGAAAAGTACGATCTCGACATTCATCTCGATACCTACTGGGACAACGATCCTGACGGTGGCGCATCCAAGCACGCCGTACGCGACATCGTCATTCCGCTGAACGTGGACGGCAACGAATCCGGGCTCTTCCCGGTGGTCGACCGCGACCGCCTGCCGGAACACGTGTACCGCATGCTTGCCGACACCGCGGGCATCGGCAACACCGCCATCACCGGCGACAAGCTCACCGCCATGCCCGTTATTGAGCAGGTGGCAGACAAAGCCGCCCATCCGTTCGGACAGGCGCATACCAGCTACACGCTGTCCGCCAACCTCGGCTT
>ENA-OQJC01000132-OQJC01000132.1-human-gut-metagenome-genome-assembly--contig:-NODE-132-length-21430-cov-2.478900_pt1 | contig 21430 bp, 26 predicted proteins | sample MGYA00242600_ERZ504766 | MGnify/ENA primary metagenome ERZ504766 (study PRJEB26092, sample SAMD00036364) | human gut metagenome | host: Homo sapiens | study: EMG produced TPA metagenomics assembly of...
GAGTCCACCTTTGACAATCACACTGTAACCGCTGTCCACAGTTGCACCTGCAGAAATCTCCTGTTTCTTCAGGATACCATTATCATCTTTATACACATAGTTTTTATTATTATCATTTCTGACAAAAGCCTTCTGGATAACCATAATGTTCTCTGCAGCAGATGCTTCATAATTGACAGTAACCCAGTCCTGATCTTCCAACTGAAGTGTCTTGTCACTTACCACTGCTGTAAATGCATAATAAGACACATTTGGATTACTGCTTCCATAGAAGCTGTTTCCGGTTACAGGATATTCCGAAACATCCATAACATCTGCCTCAAAAGATCCGCTGGTATAACTTGTACAGTTAAGCTTTGTGCCTTCTTTAAAATCATCGAGCATCAGTTCACTCACAGAACCTACAACATAAAAACCATCACTGCTTTTTATCTTGATCAGAGCCTTACCGTCAGTTGTCTCACCGCTTCCGGAATCCCCCACATAAGTAACCGTACCATCCAGTTTTGCAGTGATAAGCTTTTTATTCGCTTTCTTTTCCAGCTGTGATATCTTGATATCGCTTTCCTGAAGATCCAGCTTAAGGCTGGCAATCTTACTCTTCTGATACTTGATGGCATCTGCTCTGGAAACAGGAGTTCCGGTAGGTTCATCATTCCCACCAGGATTATCATCTCCTCCATCATCCGGATTCTCATCATATTTATCTGCATCTGCCAGTGTGAATTCCACCTCTGCAAATTCATATACCGGTTTCTCCAGAAGACTTCCGTTTACCAGATAATAACCTGTGCAGGAGGTTTTCAGATCATCATAGTCCGCTATTGTATCATTCTGATGAAATTCCAGACGGTACCAGTAACCACCCTGATTAACAACTTTGGTTCCATCAGGACTGTATCCTGCAAGTTTATTAAAGAATGAACCCATTACTGTTACTTTTTCTTTTGCACTGCTACACAGATATACATATGGATCGTCCTCTGTGCCACTTCCTGTAAACGGAACAGAATCTGCATCCAGTTTCTGATAAAACGGCTCGTCACCATCAGTGATATTCGGATCACCTTTTCGGTAATAGGGATCAAAATATGTGGTATGATCATCCAGTGCCGGCGTTGGCGTTGGTGATAATTCCGGCATATCATTTTTTCCGGAATTAAAATCATCCTTCTCTCCGTCACTGAATCCATTTGCTGAAGGATCCGTATATACCGGAATATCATGATCCGCAGATGTTCCATCTGATGAACCGCCTGTATTTCCGGTATCTGTTGAAGCATCATCTCCCGGTAAATCTGCCTTGGATGAAGAATTGTCTGAGCCCGCATTATCCACTGCATCTCCATCTGTAAAAGCAGATACAAAAACGGATGCATGGCTGCTGCCAGATAATTACCGGACATATCTGTTGCGGATGATAACGTATCATCCGGTTTCATATCATCATCGCCTGTATCATTATCAGTTCTTCCTGTTTTTGAATTCAGGTTATCGGCGTCTGTACCCGCATCTGTTTCCTCTACAGGTCCACCATTCTGAAGGCTGTTCAATCTGTTCACTGCTTTATTTAAATCCTGCTCCAGTTTCTGTTTTTTCAGCTTTGCTATATTCAGTTCCATTTCCACCAGAGTAGTATCAAAAGAAATCAGAGGATCCCCTTTTTTTACGGCATCTCCCTTTGTCACATAAATCTGATCAATAATCAGGTCTTTATCACCGTTTACTGTCTGTGTTGCACTGGATGTAATGATTCCGTCAAGCGTGGTGGAAGGTGTATAAAATTCCTGCAGTAATCCGCTCACAGGAGTAACCGCCACTGTTTTCTGGCTGTTTTTCTTCAGCTGCATCAATCCCGCTGTAATTCCGCTTCCTGCGATTACCACCACAAGCACTCCTGCGAGGATTTTCTTTACTTTGCCCATGAAGATCACCTCTTTTCCTGAAGGATACCATCTTTGATCGTAACCACCCTCTTCGCATGTGCGGCAATATCCGCATCATGGGTGATCATCAATACAGATACCCCCTCATCATTCAGTCTCTGGAAAAGTTCCATAACCTGCGCACCGGATTTACTGTCAAGAGCACCTGTAGGTTCATCTGCAAGAAGAAGTTTCGGGTTATTGACGATCGCCCTGGCAATGGCAACCCTCTGCATCTGACCTCCTGAAAGCTGATTTGGCTTAAAATCCACTCTGTCCGCCAGGCCCACTCTGTCAAGTGCTTTCAGAGCGCGTTCTCTTCTCTCCTTCTTAGGTACCCTCGCATAATTTAATGGCATCTCAACATTTGCCAGAGCACTCTGCTTAGGGAGAAGATGAAAACTCTGAAAAACAACCCTATCTTATTCAGCCGGATATCTGACATTTCATTCTCCGAACACGCCTTAATATCCACTCCATCCAGAAAAAAAGTCCCCTCTGTCTGCTTGTCCAGACATCCGATAATGTTCATCAGAGTAGTTTTTCCCGAACCAGATGGTCCCATAATTGCCACGTATTCTCCTTCTTCCATGGAGAAATTCACATCTTTTAATACCGGAACCTTCATTTTACCCTGCTGATATTCTTTATATATACCCTTTAATTCCAGTATCATTCGATTCCCTCCACGTCTTCACCTGCGCTCATACCAGGTGCCTCATCGATTGGTACAAGTTCCTCATTTGGATCAATCGAGTCATCCGAACTGTCATCTTCAGAACCCTCTTCCATATCTGGATCTGTATAGGCTTCCCCATCTGCGGAATCTGGCTGTTCATCATCCATATTTCCATGATCAGCATCCATATCTGTAATCCCGTCCGCGCCTCCGCTCATTGTCTGAGCCAGATCTCCGATCTCTGTTTTTTCGCCTTCTTCCAGAGCCGCTGTCGGGAATGCAATCGCATCTTTCTTTGTAAGGCCCTCAACAATCTTATATTCTCCAAGATCATCATCATGTTCTCCAAGTGTTACATAACGCTTCTCCAGTCTGTTCTTATCGCTGGCTGCCCATACATACGGTTCATTGGTATCTGTGTCCAGAATATAGTAATCACTGAGCCACAGACCGTCTTTTTTCTCATCCTGTCCGATGTCACGTTCTATGTACACATGCTGTCCAAGCATCAGATTCTCAGAGGAATCCAATTCCACATAAAAAGGATAAGAAGTAGACGTTGTCTGATCATCGGAACTGGTACTTGCCATACCCATATACATATCATTACTGCTGTCATCTGAAGTTCCATTATTCACATCTACGGATCCCATCGTTCCTTCCATGTTTTACTGCTGTCTACTCTGGAACGGATGATCACTGCCTCTCCGGTACAATAGAATCCCTGTTCTGTTCATTAACTTTACCTTTTACTCTGTAAGCACCTGTACTGAGAATTGTAATAAATGCAGAACTGTCCGAACTTCCGTCACCTGACGACATGCTACTGTCCATTGCACTGCTGTCATCCACAGAATCACCGTCGTCACTTGTCATTTTGGAAGTGTCAATTTTCTGTATCACACCATCTATTTCACTTCGAACCTCTGTATTCTGTGTTGCGCTCTGAAGTTTATCAATTTCAGACTGTTTACTCTTCTGACTATATTCATTCTTCTTGAGATTCATTTTGTTAGTCTCGATTTCAATGGTATAGGACAACTGATCTTCGGCCTTTGCTTTTTTCTTCTCCGCTTCCAGCGTAGCTATCTGTTCTGTCAGGCTGATCTGTTCATTTTTTAATCTGTCCAGATCCAGTTGCGCCTGCTTCAGATCATCCTCAATACTGCTGAGATCATATTCAAAAAGAAGCTGTCCGGCCTTTACTTCTTCTCCGGTCTTAACTTCCACTTCTTTTACTTTTCGTCCACTTTCTATTTTTACGTTTACAGTTTTCTGCGGTTCTACCACACCGGCAAACCGATTTACCGCTGTTGTTTCAGATCCGGTGATCACACTTACTTTTGACACATACACAATAGAATCACCGGTTCCACTCTGACCGTTTCCTTTAAAGTGATACCAGACTCCGGTTCCGATACCGCCTGCTGCGATCAGGATTCCCAAAACGATAATAATACGTTTCTTCATAAATTGCCTCCTTGATATTGTCACCTTGTTCGGGCTAACATCTATTATACACTACTGCTTCTTTATATTATTATTATTCATTTTCCTATCATATCAGATTCCGTCTTAAAATAAAAGCTTTGTAACTAAATGGCAACATTTTTCACAATTTTTTCACGTTTTTTTTATGAATTTCGTTCATCTTTTTCACTTTTTTGACAGTCAGTACAAAATCTGTTAAAATAAACAGAAAAGTAACTGTCAAACAGTTGCACAGAAAGCACTGTGAAAGGAAAGAACACGTATGAATATAAACAAACACCTGATTCTTCTTTTCTCTGTCTTATTTTTTCTTTTTGCTGTATCTGTAAGCAGCGGCTGTTTCCGCAAAAATGAGTCAGATGTAAAGAGTGTAGTCAGAAATGAACTGGATCAGTTAAAAAATCTCGATTCAGAAACTACGCAAAAATACATACCCTATACAGAGCTGTTCCCCGATGCCACAGAGAATACTGATTTAACTGATGAAATCAATGAAACCTTTTCTCTCTTTTTCCGGAAATTTAATTACAAAATTTCGGATGTCATCGTCGGCACAGCCAATCATTCTGCCACTGTTTCTGTCAAACTGACCACAATCGATTCCAAAGTTCTTGCCAGAGATTTTAAAGCAGAACTTCTCCGGACACAGATCACAGAGTCAGCCCAGGCGCAAAAAGGAAATATCAAAGATTCTTCCAGATCTCTTGAGGCTCATTATCTGATCCTGAATCATCTTTTAAACACAAATGACTATGATACAGCTGAGACAGACTGTAACATACAGCTTGTCAATACAGGCAATGATAAAAAGGAAAATGGAAGATCCAGCGTACCAATTCTCTGGAAGATGACCTTGTCGGCGGTCTTATAGCTGATCTGGCAGATCCGGATATCCTTTCACCGGAAGATACCCTGACCGTCTATCTTGACACTCTACAGAAACTGGATTTGAAAGAAATGACATCTTATCTGGGTGTAGTAAATATCATGAATACATCCGATACTGACAAAAAATTCCATTGCCTCAGCACTTGCCGAACAGATTCATAAAAATTTTAATTATGTCATTAAATCCAGCAGTGAAAATGGATACAATGCCACTGTTACAACTGAAATTACAACCTTTGACAGTGATTCGATCCTGGCTGATTATCAGGAAAAGCTTGATAAATATCTGGCTTCTGCTGACGCAGTTATCGATGGCTCCCAGAAACGATACGAGAAATCTTTCGAAATTCTTCTGAACAGCATCAATGATAATACCGTTACTACCGTCAATGATGTAGATTTTGTTCTAATCAATGATGGGGTATCCTGGAAACTTCAGGATGAGGGAAATACTTTGGGAAATGCTATTTTCGGTACTTTGACAGATTCTCCTCTCGAGACTTCTGATTCTGAGGATGAAAATATTTCTGCCGATACAGATAAGCAGACAGATGATAATACTTCTACTGAAAGCAGTTCCAATTAACGATTAGTCAATCGGATATTCGCAATCCGCTTCCGCTACTTGCTCATAACCAAATAACTGCTTCGCAGTTTGGTTAAACAACTAAAAAGGCCACCATATCACAGAAATGTTCCTTTCCCGAATCATTCTATGATATGGTGGTCTTTTTAATCTTTGTCTTATTCTTTTTACATCCCCGTTATAATTTTGATAAACAGTAAAACCAGAACGATCAGAATAATCGGTCTTACGATTTTATTTCCATTTTTCATTACCATTCCAGATCCTACATAATGCCCTGCAATGGAAAAAACAGAAGCTGCAAGTCCAAGATATATGACAATCTTTCCACTAAATAAAAAAACAACTAATGCCATTATATTAGAAGAAAGATTTGCAAGTTTCATAGTTCCGGAAGCTTTCGCTACGGGAAGTTTTGCTACTCCTGTATATAAAATAAGCAGAAACGTACCAGTTCCCGGCCCATAAAAGCCATCGTAGCAGCCAACAGCCAGAGAACACACCGCACACAAAATCCACTGTTTCTTTCTGGAAATCTCTACGTTGCTGTTATCATCCAGATTTTTCTTCTTCATTACATAAAACGCAACAATAGGAAGTACTGGAATCAGCATCCATTTTAATATCTTATCACTGGCAAGAAGCGCAATATGAGCGCCTGCAAAAGAACCGACAAGAGCCATGGAAATACATGGCAGTGCAACTCCCCAGTCTACAAATTTATTCTTACATAAACGTGCTGTTGAAATCGCTGTCCCAGTTGCCGAGGATAATTTATTCGTTGCTATCGCATTGTGCATCGGAACCCCTGCAAGCAAATACGCAGGCAGGGAGATCAAACCACCCCGCCTGCGATGAATCAACTAATCCTGCAAGGAATACCAACGGGCATACAATCAAAAACGTCTGAATTGTAAGCTCCATCCTTAATTCAGTTACTTCCTCCGGTCTTACTTCCAGTTCCAGTTCTTTTAACTTGCTCCTCGCTTACGCGGCTCGGAGACTGAGTCATCAGACAGGAAGCATCTTTAACCTTCGGGAATGCGATTACGTCACGGATGCTGTCAACTTTCGCCATAAGCATTACCAGACGGTCAAGTCCGTATGCCAGTCCGGCATGAGGCGGAACTCCATATTTGAATGCGTCCAGAAGGAATCCAAATTGCTCGTGAGCAGCTTCTTTTGTGAATCCAAGTGCTTCAAACATTCTCTCCTGAATATCATCCTGATGGATTCTGACACTTCCTCCACCAATTTCATTACCGTTTAATACGATATCATATGCTTTTGCACGAACTTTTCCAGGATCTGTATCCAGAAGTGGAAGGTCCTCTTCCATAAGCATGGTAAATGGATGATGCATTGCTGTGAAACGATTCTCTTCTTCACTCCATTCAAGAAGCGGGAACTCTGTTACCCATACGAAACGATACTCATTCTTATCAAGAAGATCCATCTGCTTTGCAAGTTCCAGACGAAGTGCGCCAAGTACATCATAAACCAGTTTCTTCTTATCTGCTGCAAACAGAACGTAAGTCTCCTGCTTTACCATCCATAGCTGCTACCAGAGCATCCATCTCTTCATCTGTCATGAATTTAGCAAAAGAAGATTTTCTTGTGCCATCTTCAGCGATTGCAATGTATGCAAGGCCTTTTGCACCATAACCTTTGGCAAAACTCAACCAGTTTGTCAATTTTCTACGTGGCATAGCGCCCTGTCCTTCTGCATTGATACCACGAACACTGCCGTCCATTTTCCAACGCAGAAGTAAACACGCTGAATCCACAGTTTTTAACTACATCACTTACATCATGAAGTTCCATTCCGAAACGCATATCCGGTTTATCAGAACCAAATCTGTCCATAGCTTCCTGCCATGTGATACGCTGGATTGGAAGTTTTACATCAATATCAAGTACTTCCTTGAACAGATAAGCAAGGAATCTCTCATTTACATCAATTACGTCATCAACATCTACAAAAGAGAGTTCCATATCAATCTGGGTAAATTCCGGCTGTCTGTCCGCACGAAGGTCTTCGTCACGGAAACATCTTGCAATCTGGATATAACGGTCATAACCAGAGCACATCAGAAGCTGTTTGTACAGCTGCGGAGACTGTGGCAGACCATAGAAATGTCCCGGATGAACACGAGACGGTACCAGATAATCTCTTGCACCTTCCGGTGTACTCTTACCAAGCATCGGAGTTTCAATTTCAAGGAATCCTTCTTTTGCGAAGAACTGTCTTGTAAGCATCATGACTTTGCTCTTAAGCATAATATTCTTCTGAAGGTCAGGTCTTCTTAAGTCAAGATAACGATATTTCAGACGGATTTCATCTTTTGTCTTGCTGTTCTCTTCAATTGGGAACGGAGGTACCTCTGCTTCAGACAGAACACGAAGGGATTTTACGCGAAGCTCAATTTCACCTGTTGCAAGATTCTTGTTAACAGCGCCGCCTCTTTCTTCTACCACACCGGTAACAGCGATTACGAATTCACTTCTCAGTTTACCTGCTTTTGCAAAACCTTCTTCATCAATGCTGCCATTTTCAAAAATCAGCTGCATGATACCGGAACGGTCTCTTAAATCTACGAAAATAATTCCGCCTTTATCGCGGGCTTTCTGAACCCATCCCATAAGGACAACTTCTTTGCCGATCATTTCCTTTGTTACTTCTGCACATCGGCATGTTCTGTGCAGTCCCTGCATACTTTCAGCCATGTTTCTTTCCTCTTTTCATGCTTTCTATACTATAAGAATTGTTGTAACTATCCGGCAGTCTGCTATCTCGCAATGTTGCTGAACAGTTACGAATTATTACATTCTGTACTTTAAAAAATTCTACAAACTCTGTATAGCCCTCTGCTGTCATCTGATCTTTCTGGAATTTCTTATTCTTCTTCATAATAGAAATATTGATCTGTGTTCCGGCATTACGCTCTTCCTGAGCCTGTTTCAGAATCGTCAGCATCTTGTCTGCCGGCATATTCTTCTCGATAAGATATGCTTTCTTACCATTCTTTGTCGGGATTTCATAATTTCTCTCAAGAAGAAGCATTACGATTCTCTCGAATCCAATTGAAAATCCGCAGGCAGATGTATTGTTTCCTGTAAATTTACCGATCATCTCATCATAGCGTCCACCGCCGCCTACGCTGCCGCCAAACTCATCCATAGAGATTTCAAAAATCGGTCCTGTATAATAAGACATTCCACGTACCAAAGTCGGATCGAAGTACATCTTAAAATCTAGCTGTTTAACAGAATCCACAGTAGAATAATAGTCTCTAAGATCCTACGGCAACCTTTAGGATCCAGAACATCTTTAATTCTCCTTGCAATAACGGACACCCTCAATGTCAGAAGTGATCTCTTTGAAAAGTCCAAGATAAGTATCAATGCTCTCTTTTGCAAATCCTTCCTTCTCCAGTTCTTACTGCAACACCTTCCAGACCAATCTTGTCCATCTTGTCCAGAATGATAAACACAGTGTCAAAGCTTTCCTGTGGGAATCCACTGTACTGCGCCATCGCTTTTAAGATTTTTCTGTCGTTGATGCGAATCGTAAAGTTATGGAAATCCAGCTTTCCGAGCAACGTTGTGGTAGCAAGAACCAGTTCGATCTCAGCCAGATAAGTAGGCTCACCCAGAATATCAATATCACACTGCATAAACTGACGGAAACGTCCTCTCTGCGGTCTGTCTGCTCTCCACACACTGCCCATCTGAAGTGCCTTAAAAGGAGCCGGAAGCTCATTTGCGTTGTTGGAATAATATCTGGAAAGCGGCACAGTCAGATCGTAGCGAAGTCCGGAGTCAACCAGATCACTTTCTTCTCTGCTTCCGCAAGTTTCAGTTTCTCCCCACGTTTCAGGATCTTGAAAATAAGTTTCTCATTCTCTCCGCCCTGTTTACTGGAAAGATTTTCAATATGTTCCACACATGGTGTCTCTATAGATGAAAAGCCAAATGTTCCGTATGTTTCACGAATCATGTTCATCACATAATTACGGATTTCCATCTCTTTTGGTAAAATGTCCTTCATACCGGTTACCGGTTTCTTCTTTAATGCCATGTTGTCCTCCTCTTTTATAAAAATTCTGCCCGTCTCCATTATGAACCACTCTCTGAAACGCAAGAAAAACCTGCATATCTAAAATTTTTTACTTCATCGATCATCAACTCCATAACTGAAGAAATATCAAATCCTCTTCTGTATGGTCTGTCAGAGATCAATGCTGCATATACATCGCAGACTCTGAGTATCCGGGCACCTATGGGTATATCATCACCTGCTTTATTGGACGGATATCCACTACCATCATAATTCTCATGATGGTACAGGATACTCTCCAATACAAAATCCGAATATCCCTGCCCTTTAAGTTCCTCATATCCCAATGCAGAATGCATCCGGACATACTTCAGTTCCTCGATCACCAGAGGATCCTGCTCCTGTCCGTTAATATAACTTGTCAGCTTCAGCTTTCCTATATCATGGAGCATTCCTGCTATTGCAAGCTCATAACACTGTTCATGCGGCAGTCCCATCTCCTCTGCAACCGCATAAGCCAGATTACTTACCAGCATTCCATGATGCAGTTCAGAAGCAAGGTCAAATTCCAGGATCCTCTGCTGTGAACCTGCTGCTGTCTTTTGTACTGTGTCCAAAATGTTACCTCCACATCCTACAGCCAGGTAGCTATTGCTGTCCGTTTTCTCTCGATCATCTCATCAATGCGGGAAATATAATTAGAAACGTCTTTTACATTCTCCACACGTTCAATTCTCTGTCCATGGTCAAAGACCAGCTTGGAAGAACCGCCTGCCCCCAGTGCGATGATAGGCTGTTTTTCCTCCATAATCAGTATATTGTAAATTCCCGCTTTGTCAACCTTTGCATAGCCAACATTTTCAAAATTTCCCTTCATATTCTTCTGTCTGTACAGATAATAAGGACCCATTCCCATTTCATACGCAGTTTTCATGGTCAGATCCATAATCTCCTGATTATTCTCAAAAGACATTTCCTGATATTTCTCTTTAAAAATATTCAGCCTTGCTGCACGTTTCACTGCCAGTGAATGTACGGTAATACTGTCCGGTGCCAGTTCACGAACCTGTTCAAGAGTCCGCTCTACCATGTGAATATCCTCACCCGGGAGTCCTACGATCAGATCCATGTTAATGTTATCGTATCCCAGCTCTCGTGCCAGATGAAACGCTTCTTTTGTCTGCTCCACAGTATGTCTGCGGCCGATAATATCCAGGGTTTCCTGATTCATAGTCTGTGGATTTACGGAAATTCTTGTTACCGGATACTCCCTGATCGCCATCAGCTTTTCACGTGTAATACTGTCCGGTCTGCCGGCTTCCACAGTAAACTCTGCCAGTCCTTCATAGCCAAAAGCTTCTCCCACTGTATCCAGGAGCTTACGGATCTGATGTGGAAGCAGTGTAGTCGGGGTACCGCCGCCAATATAGATGGTGTCCAGTTTTCTCCCTTCATCATAAGAGCAGTCTCTCTTACCTCACGGCAGAGAGCTTCCACATATTCATCTGTTCTCTTCTCCCACACTTTCAGCGGATAGGAGCTGAAGGAACAATACAGACAGATACTTGGGCAAAACGGGATTCCAATATAAAGGCTGTATCCATTTTCATAGTCAATATCCTTCAGAATCTCTCTTTCCCTGTTTGCAATAGTGATGGCAAGCGCTGTTTTCTGCGGACTCACCAGATATCTCTCACGCATCTCCCGGGCTGCTTCCGTATTTTTCATTCCGGATTCGATCATTCCCATTGCCAGTTTGGCAGGACGTATTCCTGTCAGATTTCCCCATGGAAGAGTTCTGCCCGTCAGTTTTACCAACAACTGATACAGAGCATATTTGATATTATCTTTATTCTCTTTTCTCAGAGCATGAGCATCCTGTATTCCACAGCCTGCATTCTCTTTAGAAAGTATGTCTGCGGAAATTACCCCTTTTTGCTCTGTTTCCTGTTTCGACAGATTCTCTGTCCTTTCGTATTTTATGATATAACTGTCATTATCCCGTTCCACACTGAAGCGGAGGTCATACTCTGCTTCACCATTTTCATAAAGAGTATGTATCTCCGCTTCGGGATAAAACGCTTTGATCAGTTCATAAACATCATGTTCAAAATCTCTGTTCTTAAACAGAATGCCTATTTTACACAAATGGATTATACCTCTTTTCATAACCAATAGTGGTAGATGCATCATGTCCGGGGAAAACCTCGGTCTCTTCAGGAAGCGAATCTACCAGTTTATGGAGACTTCTCACAATTTCTGCTGTACTTCCACCCGGAAAATCCGTTCTTCCAACAGAGCCATAGAACACTGTATCACCGCTGAACAATACACCTTCATCTTTCAGATAATAACAGCAGCTTCCTTTGGTATGTCCCGGTGTATGGATCATCTGAACGGAAAATCCCGCCAGTCTGATAACATCCAGATCCTCCAGAAATACATCCGGCACAATAGAACATCCCTGTCCATAATGTACAGTCATATTGATCGAAGGTTCGCGGAGCATCTCCTCTTCCTGACGACAGGCATAAATCGGAATATTATATTTCTCCTTTACTGCCTGTGCAGCCAGAATGTGGTCAAAATGTCCATGGGTAAGAAGAATCGCCACCGGTTTTCCATTCATCCGGGAAATCTTCATTTCAATCTTCTCCAGACAATCTGCGGGATCAACAATGATCAGTTCTCCGGTTTCTTTATTCTTAAGGAGATAGCAATTTGTATATACAGGTCCTAATATACATTTCTGTAATTCTAAATTCTTCATGTTATTCCTTTCTGTCAATCTGCAGCAGTTCCATAAAATAATGTTCCAGCAGATTTTTCCATGATCAGCCTGTAGTTCTCTCTACGTCAATGACACTCTCTACCTGACGGATCTTCTCGATCAGGGAACGCAGTTCCTCTTTGCTTCCAATCTCAAAACTCATGGAAATAGTTGCCTTCTCCTGCTTGCTTGTACGGCTGTTGATACTTCGCAGGTCGATCTTACGTTCTGTAAATATTTTAGAAAGATCCACAAGAAGCCCTGTACGGTTATTTGCATAAACCTGAATCTCAGCCATATACTTCTCTTTTTCCTTGGTATCAGGCTGCTGCCATTCCGCCTCGATCAATCGTGTCCTGTCCGTCTCAGACATATTCAGCACATTGACGCAATCTGTACGATGGATTGTGATTCCACGTCCTCTTGTAACAAAGCCTACAATCTCGTCACCCGGGATCGGATTACAGCACTTGGAAAAACGGACTGCCACATCATGGATTCCTTTTACCACAATTCCACTCTTGCTCTTGGCAATGTGAAGCTTCTCCTGTGTCTCAGAAGCAGCCTCAAGAACCTGCTCATCTGTCAGATTCTTCTTATTTTCCTTATCATAAGCCTCTACCAGCTTATTGAAAACCTGACCTTCTTTCAATCCGCCATGACCAATTGCAGCAAGTACTGAATCCCAGTCCCTGAAACCATATTTACGCAAAACAGCCTCCAGATACTGGGTTTTTGTATAATTTGCGATCTTAAATCCCTTTGCACGCGCATACTGCGCAAGCATCTCCTTGCCCTTAAGGATATTATCTTCTTTTAATTCCTTCTTGAACCACTGGTTAATCTTGTTCTTTGCCTGAGTACTCTTAACCAGTTTCAACCAGTCGCGGCTTGGTCCCTGAGAATTCTGTGAAGTAATGATTTCAATACGGTCGCCGTTTTTGATCTCATATTCAATCGGAACCAGCTTACCGTTAACTCTGGCACCTACCATCTTATTTCCGACTGCACTGTGAACACTGTACGCAAAATCCACCGGTGTAGAACCGCTTGGAAGTGTTTTAACATCTCCCTGTGGAGTGAAACAGTAAACACTGTCCGCAAAAAGATCCAGGTCATTCTTCAGAAGACTCATGAATTCTTTGTTATCAGACATGTCTCTCTGCCATTCCAGAATCTGACGCAGCCAGTTCAGTTTCTCTTCCTCACTCTTACCTACAGGAGCCTTTCCGTCAGACGACTCCTTATATTTCCAGTGTGCAGCGATACCATATTCTGCAGTTCTGTGCATTTCATAAGTACGGATCTGGATTTCAAAGGGCTGTCCGTTGGGTCCGATCAATGTGGTATGCAATGACTGATACATATTGGGTTTCGGCATGGCAATATAATCTTTAAACCGTCCCGGAATTGGCTTATACATCTCATGGATCACACCAAGGGCAGCATAACAATCCTTCACTGTATCTACAAGAATACGGACAGCAAATAAATCATAAATCTGATCAATAGTCTTATCCTGATTTACCATCTTCTTGTAGATGCTGAAAAAGTGTTTTACACGTCCGTCCACCTGCGCCTTAATATTGGCATCATCCATATGTTTCTTAACTTCTTTTACAATCGCACCTACAAACTGTTCTCTCTCGCTTTTACGCAGGGCAACCTTATGCACCAGGTCATAATATACATCCGGCTTAAGGTATTTCAGCGACAGGTCATCCAGCTCTACCTTTATCTTGGAAATACCCAGACGCATGGCAATAGGAGCATAAATATCCATGGTCTCTCTGGCCTTTTCCTGCTGCTTTTCAGGACGCATATACTGTAAGGTACGCATATTATGAAGACGGTCTGCAAGCTTGATCAGAATAACTCTGATATCCTTAGCCATGGCAAGAAACATCTTTCTGAGGTTCTCTGCCTGAACTTCTACTTTATCCGCAGAATAAGATAACTGTCCCAGCTTGGTAACACCATCCACAAGAAGTGCAACCTCTGAACCAAATTCCTTCTCAACTTCCTCATAGGTCATCCAGGTATCTTCAACTGCATCATGAAGAAGACCTGCAACTATCGTTTCTTTGTCAAGTTCCAGATCTGCCAGAATGATGGCAACACACAAAGGATGAATGATATATGGCTCTCCAGACTTTCTCTTCTGTCCTTCATGAGCTTCACTTGCAACCTTATATGCCTTCTCTATCATGGAAATATCTGTTGATGGATGATACTTCAGAACACTGTTTATCAGTTCTTTATAAAGCACCTCCGGACTTGTAAAATCATGCATGGTCTTTACTGCCGCATCTGCTCTCTTTACAGATTCCAGCTTCTCTTTTTCAACCTGCATTTCATCTTTTTTTGCTTCTGTACTTTTTGTTATCTCTGTCATATGCTCCCACCTGCCTGTCCTGCACAATCAGCTGTGCTTATTTACCATCATAACAAATTACAGACGCTACATCATACCCATTCAGTCTTTCGCGTCCCTTTAAACCTGCAAGTTCCATGAGAAATACAACCTTGACAACCTCACCGCCAAGCTGTTCCACCAGCTTGATCGCTGCTTCGATCGTACCGCCTGTTGCGATCAGATCATCAACGATAACCACTTTCTGACCTGGTTTTATGGAATCTTTATGCATTTCAATCTCTGCACTGCCATATTCCAGATCATAGCTTACAGATACTGTTTCGCGGGGAAGTTTACCTTTTTACGAATCGGTACAAATGGTTTATGAAGATTATATGCGATCGGTACACCAAAGATAAAGCCTCTGGACTCTGTTCCTGCAATCACGTCCACATCTATATCCTTAAGACAGTCCTGCATGGAGTCGATTGCCAACTGCAGGCCATCCGCGTCCTGCAGAACACTTGTAATATCTCTGAAAATAATCCCCGGTTCAGGAAAATCCGGTATACTTAATACATAATCTTCAATTTTCTTTCATTTATTTCTCCTCCAGTGTGTGTTATATTGCTGTTCGCTCATAAATATTTTATAGTATATCACCTTTTATTTCAGAATCAAGTTACTGTTAAGCCCTGACATTTGTATTTCCAGGCTTACCGGCGGTTACAAACCAAGCGGTAATATTAACAGTAATTCTGAATAATAATCTGAAGACTCTCTCGTCCCCTGAATCTGTTGATCTCCGGATAATAAGTAACAGAAATACTGTCTTTTTCCCTGATAAAGTTCACAAAATCCTCTGCTTCTCCGAAATAAATGCCTTCCACTGAAATCCCCTGCGGATCGAGAAGTTTTAGTTTTACTACATTTTTATTTTTCCCGATAATACTGTGATCAAGCACTCTGAGATTTTTCTGCGCAAAGACCGGTTTTGTATTCCCTTTTCCAAAGGGTTCCAGAAGCGAAATCTGTTCTACCAGTTCTTTTGTAATATAAGACACAGGCATCGGCACATCAATCACGATCTTAGGACGCAATTCTTCGTCCGTCAACGTACAGTTGACATTGAGGCGTCTCCGGAATTCTTCTATATTTTTTTCTCTATAGACAGACCTGCTGCCATCGGATGACCTCCAAACTGTATCATCAGGTCTGCACATTTTACCAGTTCTTCATACATAGAGTAACTTTCTATTGATCTTCCGCTTCCTTTTGCACTTGTCTCACCGCCCGTCAATACAAAGGCCGGCCTGTGATATTTTTCCCTGATCCTGCCTGCTATAATACCGGCAAGACTTTCATGACAATCCGGAAGATAAACTACCAGTACTCTGTCATTTTTCAGCTCTGTAGTCTCTATAATCCGGATTGCCTCTTCTTTTCCTTTCTCAGTGAGAGCTTTTCGGCTCTGATTAAGAGCTGTAAGATCTCCGGCAAGCCTTGCTGCTTCTTCCTTTGTTTTTGCATTGAGAAGTGCAAGAGAACGGGCAGCTGTATCCAGTCTGCCACTGGCATTGATACATGGTCCCAGCACAAATCCGATATGATAAGCTGTGATTTTGGCATCTTCCAGAGAATTTGCTCGGATCAGTTCCTGCAATCCTTGATTTTTGGTATTTTTCTAGACGGCACAGCCCTTCTTTTACCAGAATCCTGTTCTCTCCCTGAAGATCCATAACATCTCCTACTGTTGCAATAGCCGCCAGTTCATAATAATCTTCCAGCTCCTCTGCCGGAACACCAAATCTCTCGTAAAGTGCTGCAATATATTTAAAGGCCACCACTGCCCCACACAGGTTTTTATTCGGGTATGGACAATCATATTGTTTCGGATTCAAAATCGCATCTGCCGGCGGAAGCACCATCTGGCGTTCTCCCTTTTCCTCCCTGTAAGGAACCTCATGATGATCTGTAATAATCACTGTCATTCCCTTATCCTTTGCCATCTGGATTTCAGCAGCCGCAGCAATTCCATTATCACAGGTCACGATCGTATCGATCCGGTCCGTTTCCGCTCTTTCTATAAGATGTGCATGAATCCCATATCCGTCTGCAACTCTGTCCGGAATATAAGTATCCACATCTGCTCCGATCCTCGCAAGGCCTTTCATTAAAATGTATGTAGAGGTCACACCATCAATATCATAATCACCAATAATACGGACTTTTGCTTTCTGCGATATTTTTTTCTCCAGGATATCTACAGCTTTTTCCATATCCTTCATCAGCCAGGGAGAAGGAAGCTCTTGTACTGTTCCTGACAGATACTCTCTTATCTTATCTTCTCCGATCACATCTCTGTTCCTGATCAGTCTCGCAATCACCGGATCAATATGAAACTGTTGACCGATCTGGTTAAAATCTGCTCTTTTTGCTGCTATTACCCATTTCTCCATATATTTTCTCTCCTCATAAAAATATCCCGGAGTTTTACCCCGGGATATTTCTGTCTGCCTGTTTTTCAGACAATTATTGTTTTATTCAGCATCATCATTCTGCTGTTTTTTAGCTGCTTCTTCGGCAGCCAGACGTTCAGCTACTCTTTTTCTGTTTTTCTTCTTTGGCTGAGTCGGATCTTTCTGTGATACATCACGTGCTTTCTTCGGCTTTGAAGAGGACTTTGCAGATGCGGAAGCTGCAGCAATTGCCGGCTGTCCTTTTCCTGCAAATTCTTTTTCATCACATACCACAACGCACCTGTAATACATACAGAAGAATATGCACCGACAAGAACACCAACCATCAGAGGTGCTGCAAATTCACGGATAGAAGAAACACCCATGATATAAAAGAACAGCTACCATAACAAAAGTTGTAAAAGAGGTATAAATACTTCTTGTAAGAGTCTGAGTGATACTTGTGTTTACAATTTCTGCCAGTTTTTCTCTGGAACCACTGTGAAGGTTCTCACGTATACGGTCAAAAATAACGATTGTAGCATTGATAGAATAACCTACGATTGTAAGCATGCAGGCAATAAATGTATTACCGACAGATACTCTGGCAATAGCATAGAATGCAAGTACAACCAGAACATCATGCAGAAGCGCCAATACCGCACTGCTTGCAAAACGGATGTCTTTAAATCTGAACCAGATATAAAGAAGCATACAGATTGTAGCTACTATAACGGCTACGATCGCATCACGACGCATTTCACTACTTACTGTAGAAGAAATACTTTCTGTGGAAATCGTGCTGTCATCTACACCAAATTTCTCAACCAGTGCACTCTGCAGAGCTTCACGTTCGCTCTGATTCAGAGAACGTGTCTTGATCACAACCTGATTTGTTCCGACTACCTTTGTAGGCTGAACATTTTTATCTCCTGTCACCTCTTCTACAACAGGAGTTACTTCAGAATCAATGGTCTTAATATCCATATCTTCATTAAATGTAACAGTCGTAGAAGTACCGCCTGAGAACTCAAGGCTGTAATTTAACGCTTTGTTTCCTGCATGCGAATTAGCAAACATCGCTGCCGGACCGCAGAGGATCAGGATAATGGAAATAGCAAAAAATACTTTCTTCTTTCCAAGGAAATCAACTGCCTTACGTTCTTTTGCAGATCCGTAGAATTTCGGATCACGTACACCAACTGCATAAAGTGCATTTACAATCAGTCTGGATACAACCAGTGCTGTAAACATGGAGATCACGATACCAAGGGCAAGTGTATAAGCAAATCCCTTAACAGTACCTGAACCAAGCCACATCAGCACAAAGGCTGCGATCAGTGTTGTAATATTTCCATCAAAGATTGCAGAGAAAGCTTTGCTGAAACCGGACTTAATAGAATTCCTTACTGAAACTCCTGCACCAATTTCCTCTCTGATTCGGGCATAAATAATAACATTGGCATCCACCGCCATACCGATACCAAGAATAATACCCGCAATACCCGGAAGAGTAAGAGTAATATCAAAGGCATTCAGCGTGATCAGCATTAATGATGTATAAAGAATCAGTGCGATACCTGCAACTACACCAGGTACGCGGTATGCAATGATCATAAAGATAATAACGATGATCAGACCGATCGCACCTGCAAGAACACTTGTAGAGATTGCTTCTTCACCAAGCTGTGCAGCTACAACACTGGAACGAAGTTCTTCCAGTTCCAGTCCCAGAGAACCGATACGGATATAAGAAGCAAGGTTCTGTGCTTCTTCCAGGTCAGACATTCCGCTGATCTGTGCTTTTCCGCCGGAAATCTCTTCATTTACATTCGGAGCACTGATAATGTTATTGTCATAGACGATAGCGATCTGCTTGCCTACATTATTCTTTGTAGCTTCTGCAAATTTTGTTTTACCACTGTTTTCTCCATCAGAAGTAAGAGTAAGACTTACCACATATTCCTTTGCACTTGTGTTCTGATTCTGGATCGCACCACCCTGGGCATCTGCTACATCAGAACCTTCCAGAACAACACTTCCGGATTCCTTGATCTCATCCATAGTTCTGGAGAGAACATATCCATCCTGTCCTGTAGTAAAGTTCTGGTTTCCGTCAGCATCTTCTTTTGTGATGAAATACAGGGAACCTGGTTTACCCAGATCATTCAAAATAGTATCTGCATCTGTAACACCAGGAATTTCAACTGTAATACGGTCTGATCCTTCCTGGTATACCTGAGCCTCAGTACTGTACTGCTCTACACGCTTCTGAAGCTTGTAGATCGTATCTGACATCTCTTCGCTTGTCGGATTGCTCTCCTTAGCCTGGTAGGTAATGCTGACACCACCGGCAAGATCAAGACCCGTGTTGATATGTTTTGCTGCACCGGTTCCGGTAGGACCGATACCTACGGCTGCAGTAAAGCAAAAGAACACAGTCAGGATCAGTGTCAGAAGCAGCACTACGATTCCTTTACTTTTCTTCATAGTTCTTTTCCCTTCTTGATTTTTTGTCCGCGGTCATGTTCATCCGCCTGCCAGCCATTTTCTGTTATGATAACAGCCGACGGCGGTATCAGTCAGACAGATTACTGCCCACTAATCACATGCCAGTGCGGCTTTTATCATGATGGCGCACTCCACACGTTTTCTCTGGAGTTCGCATCCGATTTCATAATTGCCTTTGATATCTCCCTGGAAATGGAATGCATTTGCCGCACATCCGCCACTACAGTAGAAACGTGCGAAGCAGTCTTTGCAGTCTTTCTTTGTGTAAACGTTGCATCCGCCGAATTCCTTCTGGATTTCCGGCTTTGTGATGCCTTCGTCTACATTTCCCATGAGATACTGTTCTTCACCAACAAACTGGTGACATGGGTAAAAATCACCCCAGGGTGTTACAGCCAGGTACTCTGTTCCTGAACCGCAGCCTGACAGTCTCTTGTATACACAAGGGCCACCTGTAAGGTCGATCATAAAATGGAAGAAGTTAAATCCTTTTCCCTCTTTCTCTCTTTTAATCATTTCTTTTGCAAGAGTATCATACTCTTCCATGATCGTGGGGGATATCCTCCTCGCGGATCGCATACTTCCTCCGTATCAGCCGCAACTACAGGCTCTACAGAAATCTGTTTGAATCCAAGATCTGCCAGATGAAGCACATCCTTGGAGAAATCAAGATTATGGTGGGTAAAAGTACCTCTTACATAATACTTGTCCTGATTTCTGGATTCTGCAAACTTCTGGAACTTCGGCATGATCAGGTCATAGCTTCCTGCACCTTTTCTGAATGGACGCATGTAATCATGTACTTCCTTACGTCCGTCCACACTCAGTACAACGTTGCCCATCTCTTTATTGCAGAATTCCATTACTTCATCATTCAGAAGAACTCCGTTTGTTGTTAAAGTGAAACGGAATTTCTTATTGTGAAGCTTTTCCTGCTCTCTGCCATATTTTACCAGATCTTTTACAACCTGCCAGTTCATCAGCGGCTCGCCGCCAAAGAAATCTACTTCCAGGTTTTTCCTGGAACCGGAGTTCGCGATCAGGAAATCAAGAGCTTTTTTGCCGACTTCATAAGACATAAGAGCTCTTCTGCCATGATATTCGCCTTCTTCGGCAAAACATAACGGCAGGCCAGATTGCAGTCATGAGCAATGTGCAGGCACAATGCTTTTACAACGGTCTGCCGGTTATTTGAAAATTCTTCAATTACATTCTCATAAACATCTTTTGTAAAAAGCATTCCATCTTCTTTCAGCTTATTACATTCTCTTACAGATGTCTCAATATCTTCTCTGTTATATTTGTTTTCCAGTTTCTCTGCAATAGCTTCTGTGCCAAGGCCCTCTTCCAGATATGGAAGGACCTCATATGTAACCTCATCTACCAGATGGATGCATCCACTGTTGATATCCAGTACAATATTAAAGCCATTGCTTTTATAACGGTGAATCAGACTCATTTTACTAAAATCCTTTCTAAGCGTAAGATAAGCAGCGGAATAAAAGTTCCGCTGCTTATCTCATTTCTCCATAGCTGATCTTATTTCTGCTCGCAGCTCTGGTTTCCTACTGTACAGGAAGTTTTACATGCGGACTGGCAGGAAGTCTGGCACTCGCCACATCCACCTTTTTTTACAGTGTTCTGTAAATTCTTTGTATTCAGGGTTTTGATATGTTCCATAACTCTATCCTCCTTATGTAATTAT
>ENA-OQJC01000135-OQJC01000135.1-human-gut-metagenome-genome-assembly--contig:-NODE-135-length-21361-cov-3.873411_pt1 | contig 21361 bp, 21 predicted proteins | sample MGYA00242600_ERZ504766 | MGnify/ENA primary metagenome ERZ504766 (study PRJEB26092, sample SAMD00036364) | human gut metagenome | host: Homo sapiens | study: EMG produced TPA metagenomics assembly of...
CCGCGCCACGGACGGCGCGTTTCGATGGTTTCGTCGAGTATCGTAAATCTTTAAGGCATAATTCCTACAGTATCTTGGCTGCGTAGCGTAGCTCACGTGAGAGAGTGTGCACAAGCCATGGCTCATGAGATGAAGCCCCGTCCTACTGCCAGTACCTACAGCTGCTATGCCAGCTTCTTATTTTTCTCGAGAAGCTCATAGATTTTCTCAACGTCATAATCCGGCTTCATAGACAATGCCGCTTCGTAAATTGGAGCGATAACCTCCTCTTTTTCTTCCAGGTCATCTGCTATTTCTGCCACACTCTTGTCCTTTTGCAGCTTTTTTACAACCAGTGAGATTATCTTTTGTCTTTCTCCGATTTCCTTACCGATTTCCTTACCCTCTTCTGTTGCAACCTCTTCCCAGTAATCACTCACATTACACATCTCGCTCATCCTCCCTTCGAGTTCCATGCTCATTTTAAGTCCATAATCTTCTTCAAGTATCTTCTTTTCTCGATAAACTCTGACTTTGAGAACAGCTCTTCCAGCATTCCTATGAGTTTATTCTTAGACTGCTTTTTATTTTTTGTTGCTCTCGTCCGGACATTTATCAGTGCACCATTTAATTTGTCAATCTGTGGTATTTTCTTTATTTTACCATAAATCAGGCTGGATTTCATCCCAAATTCGATTCTGCCACAGCGTAAGGGGCTTCATCCCACGAACCCTGGCTGGTGCACACTCTCTCGCGTGAGCGAATAGCGAAGCTGCTTAGATACTGTTGAATTATGCACACGATACACAGAAATGAGCTGCCACCGGGATGTAATATATATCATTACTGTTCAAACGCATAGCTTGACACCACGCTGTCAAGCCATGCGCCAATGCGTCAACTATTGGCAGATTACAGCCCCTGCCTCGTAGAGGCACTTTTAATGGGCTGTAATCGTTACTGGTCACACTGTGGTGTGAGCAGTAATGTTCAAGGAGAACCGCGCCACGGACGGCGCGTTTCGACGGTTTCGTCAATCATAGATACCCTATAAAGCATAATTCCTACAGTATCTTGGCAGTGCAGCGTAGCTCAAGCGAGAGAATGTGCACCAGCCAGGGCTCATGGGATGAAGCCCCGTCCTACTGCCAATGTCTCTGCACCAAAAAAGCAGCCTTTGAGCTTCACACTCAAAGTCTGCTTCTTTTTATTTTATAAGCTGTCCATAGCCTGATACATGGTAAGCATAGGAGCCATAACAGCCGCCACAAGCACACCAACAATAAGTGCCAGAACAAGGATAATCATAGGCTCAATAGCTGCCATAACTGTCTGGGTAGCCAGCTCAACTTCCTCATCATAGTAGTCTGCCAGTCGGGTAAGCATGCCTTCCAAGTCACCGGTTTCCTCACCGATTCGCGTCATGTGTGAAACCATAGGTGGAAACAATCCACACGCAGTGATTGGCTCAGACAGTGGAACACCCTTACTTACTTCTTCCCTTGCATTTTTCAGAGCTTTTTTGTAAAGCGCATTCTTCATGGTGTCAGCAGTGATACCAAGGGCTTCAATCATCGGAAGTCCTGAGTACACAAGTGTGGAAAGTGTACGCGCATAGTTACTGGCTGCTGTCTTGATGTTTAGCTTTCCGAAAACCGGAACCTTTCTTGCGAGATTACCAAAGAACATCTGGCCGCTGTCAGTCTGCTTATAAAGCTTGATGGCTATAACAATTGCTGCTATGACAGCAATCACAATATACCAGTATCCGGTGACAAAATCACTCATCGCAACAACTGCCTTTGTGATGCCCGGCAGCTCTGTTCCCAGGTCATTGAACATCTCCGAGTAGCTTGGGATGACCTTTACAAGCATTACAATAACAACCGCAATAGCCACAATCACAACGATAATCGGATAAACTGCCGCTTTTTTTATCATGCCGTTAAGCTTTGCTGATTTCTCGAAGTGTGCAGACATTCTGTCAAAAGCTACATCAATCTTGCCGGATGCTTCTCCTGCCGCAACCATGCTCACCATGATGTCAGGGAAAACATTCGGATATTTTTTCAGACCATCCGAGAGAGTCTCACCTTTTTGAATCTCGGCATGAACACCTCTGATAGCTTTCGCCATGACCTTGTTCTCAGTCTGATCGGATAGCATATCCAGCGTATCAAGAATCGTAACACCTGCATTGACCATACTGGTGAACTGGCGGCAGAATACTGATAGGTCTCTCGGCTTTACCTTTCCTCCTACACTGAACGAGATTTCCTTGGTCAGTGCTGTTGCCTTGGTGAGGCTTATGACCATGTTTCCATCCATCTTAAGCTTATTTTTTGCCTCTGCTTCTGACTCGGCTACTATATTTCCTTTTCTTTCTTTTCCGCTCTGGTCTATAATCTGATATGTCCAGTCAGCCACTTTCTTCTCCTCCTTATACCTATTCTGTGCAACCTCCAGATAAATTAAATCATAATTTATTAAGACTCCACAACATTATACCATAATAGTAAAATACATACGATTATACCATCAATAGTAAAGGTGTACACGGCTAGCCATGCTTACCGGATCATGTGCATATGCAACTGCAGTCTCCGGCGCTATAAGGCCCTGGCTGTAATACTGTAAAATACAGTCATCCATCATCATCATACCCTCTCTCTTTGATGTCTGTATGATAGATGGAATCTGAAATGCTTTTGCCTCACGAATTAAGTTTCTGATGGCATTGTTTGCAAGGAGCACCTCAAATGCTGCAATTCGTCCGCCATTTACCATTGGAAGCAGATGCTGTGCAACAATTCCCTCTAAAACTCCTGAGAGCTGCACTCGTATCTGTTGCTGCTGGTGTGGTGGAAAAACGTCAATCATACGGTCAATTGCATCGGATGAACTGTTGGTATGCAGTGTAGAAAATACAAGATGTCCTGTCTCCGCCGCTGTAATAGCTGTAGATATAGTTTCAAGATCTCGCATCTCTCCTACAAGTATTACATCCGGATCCTGTCGCAGTGCAGCTCTTAGGGCTGCAGCATATGAGAGTGTATCCTTTCCAACCTCTCGCTGTGCCACTATAGAGCGGCGCCTTGAGTGCAGGTACTCGATAGGATCTTCAAGCGTGATTATATTTTTTGAATCTCTTGATGCAATGACATCTATAAGACTTGCCAATGTGGTCGACTTACCACTTCCTGTAGCTCCTGTCACGAGGACAAGTCCTCTCATCTTTGTGGTGAGATTGACAACCGACTGTGGTATGCCAAGCTGCTGCGGTGTAGGCACATCATATGAGAGAATACGAAGTGCTGCTGCATATGAACCTCTCTGTCTGAACACATTGGCTCTGACTCGTGAAAAGCCCTCCACCGAAAAAGCAAAATCAAGCTCTCCCTTTCCTTTAGCTCATCTTTAAGCTCCTGCGGAACGATTGGTGAAAGCAGGTTGTCCGTCTCAACATTGGTAAGAACCTGATTTCCCTGCGGTACAAGCATTCCGTCAATTCTAAGCATAACCGGATTTCCCGGTGCGATATGTATATCCGATGAGTTCTGTTGCTGCGCTGCTTTTAAAATGTCTACTATCTGCATTTTCTTTTCCCCCTTAGTTTTCGAACGTGGTCTTTAACATTTCCTGGAATGAAGTAACTCCTTCGAGTACAAGCTTCTCTGCACTCTGTCTAAGTGTATGCATGCCCTCATCACATGCAGCCTTGTTTATATCCTCTATATCAACACCTTTTGAAATAAGTGACTTTAGCTTTGGTGTTATGGTCATTATCTCATATATACCGATTCGTCCCTTGTAGCCTGTATTGGCACATTTTTCACAGCCACATGGCTCATAAATCTTTACCGGACGGAATGCCGGTATATTCATAAAGGCCTTTTCCTCCTCTGTCAGCAGATGCTCTCTCTTACATGCCGGACAAAGTCTTCTTACAAGTCGCTGTGCAATGATTCCCTTTACCGAATCCGCAAGCAGATAACTTTCAACTCCCATGTCCTCCAGTCGTGAAATAGTACTTGCCGAGCTGTTGGTATGCAGTGTGCTGACCACAAGATGTCCTGTGATTGACGCCTGTACTGCAATCTGTGCTGTCTCCTGATCTCGAATCTCACCAATCATAATGATGTCCGGATCCTGTCGCAGAATGGAACGAAGTGCTGATGCAAATGTCAGGTCAGCTTTATTATTTACCTGTACCTGGTTTATTCCATCTATATTGGCCTCGACCGGATCCTCAACTGTGATGATATTTACATCCTCCTTGTTGAGCTCTGAAAGTGCCGTGTAAAGCGTGGTTGACTTACCACTTCCTGTAGGTCCTGTAACAAGGATGATACCGTTTGTATTCATCAGTATATGATCAAAGGCCTTAAGCTCTTCGTCTGAAAATCCCAGCTCCTTTTTATCTCTTGTAAGTGCCTTTTTCTGCGCAAGTCGCATAACGCATTTCTCACCGAATACTGTCGGAAGGATTGATACTCGGATATCATACTCTATCTTGTCTATCTCCATAGTGATACGGCCGTCCTGCGGCTTACGTTTCTCGGAAATATCCATACCACCTATAATTTTAAGTCGTGTAATAATTGCAGAAAGCAGATGTATACTATATGCTGCCTTCTCATAAAGCGCACCATCAATTCTGTATCGCACCCTGACTTTATTTTCCAGTGCCTCTATATGTATATCTGAGGCCCTGAGTCTGGCTGCCTGCTCAATGATAGAGTTGACAAGTAAAACTACCGGCGAATTGTTGACATCCTTGCTGGTAGCTTCCTCAGCCTCGGCATTTTTCTGCTCACGCTCTTTTCTCTCCCTCGCATACTCCTGAGCCGCTTTCATAGCCTCTGTATCACCGTAATATTTGTCAAGCGTCAAAAGTATGTCTCTGCCTGTCGCTACCGCAGGCTCAACCTGTAGATTGGTAACAATTGAAAAATCATCAAGCGCAACCATATCCATAGGATCAGCCATGGCCACATGCACTACATTGGCATTATTCTTGTCAAATGCATATGGTATCATAACATGCTTTCTAAGCACTGTCTCACTGACAAGGTTTTGCACCTCCTCAGGTATGTTGATTGCGCTCACATTAACAAGCTCCAGTCCCAGCTGCTGTGACAATGCCTTTGCTATCTCAAGCTCATTGGTGAATCCAAGCTCAATGAGTGTTTCTCCTATCTTCTTATGCTTTTCTTTGGCTATAGGCAGAGCCTTTTCCAGCTGCTCCTGAGTAATTACATTTTCATTTATAAGCATATCACCGATACGCTTTTTCTCTCGTCTAAAAGCCATAGTGGCTCCCCCTCTTTCATCATTTAGTAAAATACTACCATTATGATGGCTGTATTTCAAGGGTATTTATATAAAATATACAATAATTTTATTTCAAAACTAAAAAGTAACGATTCCGAGTGCCTGCAGCAACAGTATAAGCAGGAATGCCGGTGCAATAAATTTAACCATGATTATATAAAGCCCTTTTCTGGTGAATTTGCTGCCTCCGCGTGTCACCTCATCTATTATTACCTTTGGACTTACTATCCAGCCAACGAGGATACATGTGGCAAGTGCAACGATTGGCATAAGCACATTGTTGCTTACATAATCCATGATATCAAGTATCTGTCCGACTGTGCCGTTTGGAAGCTTAACCTCCATATAGAGCTTATTGTAGCCAAGGCAGACTATTATCTCTGCAATCAGACCGTATACCGTGACTAAAATTGCGCTTTTTCTGCGGCTCCAGTGAAATCTGTCTATAAGACTCGATACAATAGCCTCCATAATTGATACAGACGATGTGACTGCTGCGAATGCAACTATCATGAAGAATATCAGTCCAACGATATCTCCTGCTATTCCCATTTCATTAAATACCTTTGGCAGTGATATAAACATAAGCCCCGGTCCTGCTGACATGCCGTCACGACCCATAAATACATATACTGCCGGAATGATCATAAGGCCTGCAAGGAATGCAACAAGTGTATCAAAAATCTCGATCTGGTTGATTGAGCCCATGAGCTTTGATTCCTTCTTGACATACGAACCATATGCAACCATGATTCCCATAGCCACACTGATTGAGTAGAACAGCTGACCGAGTGCATCAACAAATACTGTGGCAAGCTTTTGCATTGTAAGCCCCTTGAAGTCAGGAACCACATATATCTTAAGACCCTCAAGACCACTTCTTACTGCGCCTGATGCCTCCTTATAATGGAGCGTCAGCGAGAAAATACCGATTGCAAAAATAAGCACAACAAGGATAGGCATGAGCACCTTGCTGAAGCGCTCGATACCTTTATTGACTCCGCCAATGACAACTGCTGCTGTTATAAGCAGATAAACCACTCCAAATATGATTGGTGCCCACTGGCCTGTGATAAAGCCTGTGAAATATCCATCCGCAACCGCATTTTTACCGCTTCCTGTAATGAAAAGTGTAAAGTATTTTAAAACCCATCCACCTATAGTACAGTAGTAAGGCAGAATAATAGCCGGTACTATACACGCAAGCACACCGATAAACTTGCCCTTTGGATTGATAAGACCATACGCGGTGAGCGGTCCCTGTCCTGTCTTACGTCCTATTGCAATCTCAGTGGTAAGCAATGCAAAGCCAAAGGTCAGAACAAGTATCAGATACACCAGCAGAAAAAGTCCTCCTCCGTCCTTTGCTGCCAGATACGGAAACCTCCATATATTTCCAAGTCCTACCGCACTGCCGGCTGCCGCAAGAACGAACCCAATGTTGCCGGAAAAAGTGCTTCTTGATTTTTCTTTCATTTTCTACTGTCTCCTTAATATATTATATAATTTAATTTCGATTTAATATGGACATTGTTTCCATTTACAAATCTAATATACCTATTATAATCATCTAGAGTACTTTTTGCAACGGTTGATATTTTTTATTCGCATTTGCAGTACGTGTGGTGGCACATGGCAGGTGTCGTGAGTGCTACGCTATACTGTCAAGATACTGTAAGAATTCTGTCACAGCGTACGGAACGTAAGCCCCGGGTACCGCGGGCGCACACGTACTCCCGCCGGAGCGCATAGCGAAGTGGCTTAGATACTGTAGAAATTATGCCCACAAGACGCAGAAACGCCCCTGCATGGACGCAGGGGTGAGGAGAACCGCGCCACGGACGGCGCGTTTCGACGGTTTCGTCAAGCATAGAAACCCATCAAGCATAATTTCGTACAGAATCTTAGCCACGCAGCGTAGCGACAGCGGGAGTACGTGTACGCCCGTGGTACCCGGGGCTTACGTTCCGTACTACTGTCCTAAATAAGGTTCTTGATTCCTTCTGTTAAACGCTTTGCAACTCTCACATTGTTCATAGTGTAAAGATGAATTCCCTCCACATCATTAGCTAAAAGCTCAATTATCTGACTCTCGCAGTAAGACATTCCGGCATCAAAAAGTGCAGCCTTGTTGTCTCCGTATCTGTGCACAATCTTCTGGAACTTCTCCGGGAACTTTGCTCCGCACATTGTGACCATTCTCTGAATCTGAGCCGCATTGATACAAGGCATGATGCCTGGGATAACAGGCACATTGATACCTGCAAGCCTGCAATCCTCAGCAAAATTGAAGAAGGTATCATTGTCAAAGAAAAGCTGTGATAAAAGAAGCTCTGCTCCTGCATCAACCTTTTTCTTAAGATTCTTAATATCATCTACCTTATCAGCTGCCTCCGGATGGATGTCCGGGTAGCATGCACCTGCGATACAGAACTGATCGCCTGTGGTATCCTTTATGTACTTAATAAGGTCGCTTGCATGGAGAAAATCCTCCTTTGCAGGCACGTTCGGATTTCTATCTCCTCTTAAAGCGAGGATATTCTCGATGCCCTCATATGAAAGCTGTCTGGTGAACTCATCTATCTCTGCCTTGTTATAGCACAGACATGTAAGGTGTACGACCGGCTCCACATTGTACTGGTTCTTGATTTTCTTCGCAATCTCGATAGTCTTGTTATTGTTTGAGCTGCCGCCTGCGCCAAATGTCACGCTGATGTACTCAGGATGACAATCACAGAGTATCTCAAGCATCTCGTCTATATTTTTGAAGTCTTCCTCCTTCTTTGGTGGAAATATCTCAAAGGAGAGCGACTGTGGTTTGTTTGTATGTATCTGTGTAATCTTCATGTTATCCTCCGGTATATATGGTTATTCAATAATTTGTAATTTTTATATTCCATATATTACTGTAGTTTTTTGTCATTGTAAAATATATTTTTCTTTTAGTTTGTCATAAATAAAATCTATATCAAAACTTGCTGAGCATTTGATTTTTTTATATGAGGTGATATAATGGGCGAAGCAAATCAAAAAGAGGTTTCACAATGAAAAAAATAGATTTTGATAACGATTCGATAAAGAAAAATATATTGCAGGCTGCTCTGCCCATGCTGGCAGCCCAGATTCTAAGCCTGTTGTACAATATAGTAGACCGCATATACATTGCACGCATACCGGATATGGGAACCACTGCACTCGGTGCTGTGGGGCTTTGCTTTCCTATTATAATGCTGACAATCGCTTTCTCCAATCTCTTTGGAAGCGGTGGTGCTCCGCTTTTTTCAATAAAAAGAGGCATGAGTGATGACAGAGCCGCCAATACTATAATGAATACGAGCTTTACAATGGTCTGCACATTCGCAGTTGTTTTTACAGCTTTGTGCATGATTTTTGCAAAGCCTCTTTTAATCCTGTTTGGCGCATCTGAAAATGCTCTCAAATACGCTCTGCCATACCTGCTCATTTATTTGATAGGAACACTCCCATCCATGATTTCAACCGGCATGAATCCCTTTATCAACGCTCAGGGCTACTCCACTACCGGCATGCTGTCTGTTGCAATCGGAGCCGTTGCCAATCTGGTTTTAGACCCGCTTTTTATATTTGGATTTAATTTTGGCATCAAAGGAGCAGCTATTGCTACGGTCATCGCACAAATACTGTCTGCTCTCTATGTGCTTCACTTTCTTAGGAAAAAGGCCGAGCTTAAGGTGCGCCTTATGACACTCTCTGAATTTGGTGAAAACACGCGCTATGCAAAGGACATCATAAGCCTTGGAACCTCAGGCTGTGTCATGCAGCTCACAAACAGCCTGGTATCTATATGCTGCAACAATGTGCTTTCAGTGACCGGTGGCGATTTGTACATATCGGTAATGACAATTGTATCAAGCATCAGGCAGATGGTCGAGACTCCAATTTATGCAATTGTGGAGGGTTCATCTCCTGTTTTAAGCTACAACTATGGCGCCAAAAGGCCGGCCCGGGTGAGAAAATCTATTTTCACTATGGGACTGCTCGTGCTTCTATATACAGCTGTCATGTGGAGTGTAATTATACTTGCTCCTCATGCCCTGATTGCTATTTTCAGTTCCGATGCCACCCTCATGGATGATGCGGTGAAGGCTTTAAATATCTACTTTGCGGCATTCATATTTATGGATCTGCAGTACGTCGGACAGACTACCTTTAAATCACTGAACAAAAAGAAGCGGGCTATATTTTTCTCCCTGCTTCGCAAGGTGTTCATCGTTGTACCGCTGACATATATTCTGCCTTACTCCTTTGGTATGGGAACCGACGGTGTATTTATGGCAGAGCCTGTATCAAACGTGATTGGCGGAAGCATCTGCTTTGTAACCATGCTTGGCACTGTGCTGCCGGAGCTTCGCAGGATGGAGCAGTAATTACAGCATCTCATCAATGCAGATGCCGTAGCCTCCGGTCGGATCATCGACAAACACATGGGTGACTGCTCCTATTATTTTACCATCCTGTATGATAGGGCTTCCGGATGTGCCCTGCACTATGCCACCGGAGAGCTCTATCAGCCTGTCGTCTGTCACCTTAAGCTCCATTCCCTTGTTTGTATCTGTCGCTTTTTTATCTATATTTGTTATTTCCAGATTATATTTTTCCAGTTTTCCCGATATTTCCGATATCATCTGTGCACTGCCTGTGTGTATCTCATCCTTGCCGGCAACCGGATAATACGTATCCTCTGCGGCATATTCCGACAATTCATCGCTGTCAAGCTGTCCGTAAATTCCCAGATTACTATTGCAGTCAAGTGTGCCTATATGGCTTTTTTTGCCAAAATATACCACTCCGCCTATCTCGCCCGGCGCGCCGGCTTTTCCCTTTTTGATTTTGGTAAGCTTCATGCTGTACAAATCACCACTGTTTGCATACAAGAGATTGCCGCTTTGCGTTCCGTCTCCTATTCCATGCCCCAGCGCTCCAAAACGGCCGTCCTTTGTATAATAAGTGATAGTACCGATTCCTGCCAGATCATCCTTCACCCATATTCCCATATAGTATTTGCCATCATCCATCCTCACAGGCGTGATATCCGCTGACATTTTCTCACCGCCTCGAAGAAATTTAATGTTTACGGTACTTTTATCTTCATGACTTTCATCATGCTGCTTCATAATATCATTCACAGCTTCAGAAAGTTCCTCCTTGTCTGCCACAGTACGTCCATTGACAGATAGGATGTAATCACCGCACTGCACCTTTTTATCTGCCGGATTGACTTTTTTTCCATCCTCGTCTGTCACCTCCGTCGTATTCACTACAAGCACTCCCTCTGTCTGCTCATATATACCGGTCAGCCTGCCACAGGCATATACGCCCTCAACACTTATTCCAGCACTTATTTTATCTGTCTCTTCATAATCTCTGTGAGTTGATGCTGTATCTGCTGTCTGTCCTATGCCTTGTTCGGTTCCACCGTTTCCACTGTTTTCACCGGTTCCGCCGTTTTCACCATTTTCACCATTCTCGCCCGAATCAGCCAATACACTGGCCGCCTGTCCCGGAAGCCCTGTCGCATATCTTCCATATCCGGCCTTTGATTCATTTAAAAAACTTCCTAATGCACTTTCATCAAATGCCTTATCTACCCTGCTGCACCACTTATCATCACTGCTTAGTGCAAACATAGCTATCACTGCTGCAGCCAGCGTGACACTCACAAATTTTCCAAAAAACTTCCGCATACTATTACCTCCATTTGGATTAGTATGCTCCTGTCATTTTTCTTTTATTCTTTTAATATCTTATTATCTCATTTTAACTATTCCAAATTATTTTGAGCAAAAGCCGGTATAGTTTGACAGTTTAGGTGTTTTCCTATATAATTTCGATATATTTATATGTTTATTATAAATTTCACATATAATTCCCACGTTGTCCGTTACAAATAAATACTGTAATAGCTTTATAATTCTTAAATCACCATTTAATAAAGGAGGGATTCCATGAATACATACCTGCTCATCACATCTATAGTAATCTTCTTATGTATCCTGCTAAATCGTGTCTCCAATCGCATAGGCATTCCGGCACTTTTAGCCTTTATCGTGCTCGGCATGCTTTTTGGCTCTGACGGAATAATGAAGATAGATTTCGACAATTACGCGTTCGCTGAACAGATATGCTCTACCGCGCTGATATTTATCATGTTCTATGGCGGCTTTGGCACCAACTGGCAGCGTGCAAAGGCTGTTGCCGTTAAGTCTGTGCTTTTGTCCACCATCGGTGTTATTATCACATGCTTTCTCACAGGGCTGTTCTGTCACTTTGCCCTTAATATGAGCTGGGAAATAAGCTTTCTCCTCGGTGCGCTGATTTCATCAACTGATGCAGCGAGCGTTTTCTCCATACTGCGTTCGAAAAAGCTGAATCTGAAATACAATACCGCCTCTCTTCTTGAAGTGGAAAGCGGTAGTAATGACCCATGTGCCTATATGCTCACAGTTGCTTTTATAGCCATATCCCAGGGCAGCGCAAGCCCGGGAAATATTGCCATACTCATAGTAAAGCAGCTTGCCTTCGGCATAATCTTCGGCGTCCTGATTGCAAAGCTTTCCATCATGCTCCTTCGATATATACGCTTCAAAAGCGCGGGGTTTGATGCGATTTTCATGGTGGGAATTGCTCTGATATCGTATGCCCTGCCTGCTTACTTTGACGGAAACGGCTTCTTAAGCGCCTATATAGTCGGCATTATACTCGGCAACACAGAAATAGAAAATAAAAAGAATCTGGTGAATTTCTTTGATGGCATAACAGGACTCATGCAGATGCTTATTTTCTTTCTGCTTGGTCTGCTTTCTTTCCCATCAAAGCTGCCACACGTCATAGTACCGGCACTTTTAATATTTATGTGGCTGACCTTTGTGGCAAGACCTCTTTCTGTCGCACTTGTGCTCACACCATTTCGCAGCAAAATAAACAGCAGCTGCTTGTCTCATGGTCCGGCTTAAGAGGAGCCGCATCCATAGTGTTTTCCATCATGGCATATACCGCCACCAATGATGACCTCGACACCTTCCACATAATATTTATGATAGTACTCTTTTCAATACTGCTTCAGGGCTCAATGCTCCCATGGATATCGCGAAAGCTTGATATGCTCGATAAAACAGCCGATGTAATGAAGACCTTCAATGATTACTCCGAGGAAGCAGACATCCAGTTCATACAGCTTACCATACCGGAAAATCATCTGTGGTGTGGCCACAAGCTAAAGGACCTGACGCTGCCTCCTGAGACACTGATTGTGCTTATACGAAGAGGTGAGCAGAATATAATACCGGACGGTGAAACAATAATTCTGCAAAATGATGTGCTCGTGCTTAGTGCCATCACACCTGATGAGGTGCATGGTATAAAACTGGTGGGAAAAATAATAGAAAAAGACAGCAGATATAACAATAAACTGCTGTCTGAAATATCAAAAAAACACAATGAGATTATAATAATGATCCAAAGAAATGGGCAGGTAATCATCCCAAACGGAAACGTACGGCTGACCACCGGTGATATACTGGTAATCAACCGCGCCGTAAACTGATAATGTCAGATTTTTTTCTCCATGGCAAGTGCTTTCATCTCGCGTGCGCTCTCCATCACGGTATCTGTGATCTTTGCACCGCCGAGCATTCTGGCAAGTTCAGCCACGCTGTCATTGTCAGTTAGTCTTCGAATCCTTGAAACCGTGGATTTGTTCTCGACTGCTTTTTCAATAAGGAAATGTGCATCTGCCATAGCTGCTATCTGTGGCAGATGTGTGATACATATAATCTGATGGTTACGGCCAAGCTCATTCATCTTCTCAGAGACCATCTGAGCTGTACGTCCACTGATTCCCGAATCAATCTCATCGAAAATAAGCGACTCAATGTGGTCATTTTCTGCCATGATTGTCTTGATGCCAAGCATGATACGCGACAGCTCTCCTCCCGATGCTACCTTGCCGAGCGGCTTAAGCGGCTCTCCGGGGTTAGTTGATATGAGAAACTCCGGCGCATCGATGCCGTTTGCCGTATAGTCCGGCAATCTGTCAAACTGCATATCAAACTGTACATCAAGGAAATTCAAATCATTAAGTGCTGATTTAATTTCTGACACAAGCTTTACAGCACTCTTTTGTCTGATTTCTGATACCTCATCCGATATCTGTGCCAGCTTCCTTTTCCTTTTTCGCAAGCTGCTGCTCTAATTTCTGTAAATAAGAATCATAATCGTTCAGGACACTGATACGCTCCCTCTTTTCATTGAGTGCTATCAGTATATCATCAATTGAGTTGCCGTATTTGCTCTTTAGATGATTTATCTCATCCAGACGCTTTTGTGTCTCATAGAAGGTCTCCTCGTCAAACTCAGCCTGTGATATATATCCTGATATCTCGTGATTAAAATCAGAAAGCAGACTGTCTATCTCTGACAGCTGACTCTCCAGAGCTTCCACATCCTCATCATAGCCTGATACCAGTGACAGCTCTCTTACCGCCCTGCCAATAAGCTCTGAGGCACTCTCCATCTCGCCTCCTGTGGCAGAATATGCAGCATTTACGCCCTCCATGATTTTCTTTCCGTTTGAAAACTTCCTAAACTGCGCCTCAAGCTCCTCATCCTCACCAGACACCAGGGAAGCTTCTTCTATCTCCTTCACCTCGTACTCAAGGAATGACAGCTCACGGCTTCTTTCTTCATTGTCGATATTTGACTTTTCATACTCATCCTTAAGCGCCCTATATGCTTTATATGTGACTGAAAGCTGCTGCTTTTTATCTCCAAGCGGCTGCTTTGCGTACTCATCAAGTATATCAAGGTGTTTTTCTTTGATAAAAGTGACTGGTGCTCATGCTGACCGTGGATATCTATGAGATATGAGGCTATTTCCTTCATTCGCGAAACAGACACGGCTTCACCGTTTACCCTGCCGACTGCGCGCGACTGTGTGATTTTACGGCTTAAAATCACGCATCCGTCCTCGACCTCCACATCAAGCTCCCTTAAAGCCTCTATAATCTTTGGGTCCTCAACTGAAAAAATAAGCTCCACAAAAGCAGGCTTTTCATTGTCTCTTAGCATCTCCTTTTGCACTTTTTCACCAAGCGCCAGATTGATAGAGCCTATGATGATTGATTTTCCGGCTCCGGTCTCTCCAGACAGTATATTTAGTCCGTCGGAAAACTCAACCTCACACTCATCTATGAGTGCCAGATTCTTTACATGTAGATTTTGTAACATATTTTCTCCTTCCTCTCCCAGGCATGACGATATATGTTATTTTCTGTTACAGTTCAGCTATAATCTGATATTCATGTAACATTATTCCACAATTCTGCGGATTTTTTTCATCACCGCATATGTATCATCAACAGTCCGGATTGCACACATGATTGTGTCATCTCCTGCAATCGAACCGACGATTTCTCTCATCTTCATGGCATCTATTGCAGCACAGACAGCGCTTGCCATTCCCGATACAGTCTTTATAACGAGGATATTCTGTGCCATATCCATTGACAAAAAGACCCTCTCTGAGTACTCTTTCGTATTTCTTTGAGAGATTCTCAGGTGCATCCGTTATCACGGCGTACTTCTGTCTGCCGCCTGCGGTAGGAATCTTTGTGAGCTTAAGCTCCCTGATATCCCTGGATACTGTGGCCTGAGTCACGCGAAAACCATCTTTTTCAAGAAGCGCAGACAGCTCATCCTGCGTCTCTACCTCATTCTTTTGGATTATCTCAATTATCTTGGATTGTCTGTTTGTTTTCATGTCCTGCCACCTCATAAATATTATTTGTAATTATTCATTATAACAATCCTTATCTGTGTTATGAATAATTTCCCATCTTTTTGCGGAGTATCTCCAAAAAGCTTCTCTGGTGAAGCTTGCAAATCTTTGTATGATTGGCTGCCTTTGAAATAACAAAACGGTCTCCCACAGCCAGCTCTGCCGTAGTGTCGCCATCATAGCTGACACACGCCATCTCATCGTTTTGCTCCCTGCGGCTTAGAATCTCTATCTCTATCTCATCATCGCCTGAAAGCACAATGCTCTTTGACGTAAGATTGTGAGCATTGTTCGGTGTGAGCAGTATCATATCGCCCTTCGGATCCACAATCGGACCTCCCGCCGACATACTGTAGCCTGTAGAACCCGTTGGAGTCGCAACAATGATGCCATCGGCATGGTAATTGTTTAAAAACTCACCGTTTACATACACATTGAGGCTTAATATCTGCAAATTGCCCTTTCTATGGATGACTATATCATTTAATGCAACTCTCGAGGTCTCACTGCCTCTTTTATGCCCTGTGAGCATAATACGGTCCTCTGTCATGTATTTATCAACCATGAGCGAATCAATAGCGTCAAATACCGTAGCTTCCTCCACCTCACACAGATAGCCGAGTGTGCCGAGATTCACTCCCATAAGCGGAATCTCAAGTGTCTCCACCCTTGTGGCTGCACGAATCAGTGTACCATCTCCGCCGAGCACAAGAATACACTGCGTATCCTGTGGTATATCCTCAAGCTCAAACTCGTTATCGGATATAGCCTCGACATTGCTCATAAGCCCCTTTGCCGTGCCGCCCTTTTGCTCTATGTATGCCACTATTTTATTTGTAAGTGCAAAATCCCTGTCCTTATAGGCATTTGCTATCACAACAAAATGTTTCATAGTCTATTTCCTGTCCAGCTCTCCATGCGCGGCCTCGACCACACTATGAATATCCACTGATTCCTCCTTTATAGGATCATCTGTCTTTTTGATATGTACGAGGTACTCTATATTGCCCTCCGGCCCCTTGATTGGTGAATACTCAAGGTCTAACACGCTAAATCCATTTGAAAGTGCAAAGGATATGATATTGTTCACTACCTCCTCATGCACGCTCTTGTCACGGACCACGCCCTTTTTACCTACCTTTTCCCTGCCTGCCTCAAACTGTGGCTTGATAAGACAAACCATCTCGCCACCGTCCTTTAACAGTGCTCTTGCAGGACCTAACACCTTGGTAAGTGATATGAATGACACATCAACCGATGCAAAATCCAGCTCATCATCTATGTCATTGGGCGTCACATACCTGATATTGGTCTTTTCCATGCACACCACGCGCTCGTCCTGACGCAGCTTCCATGCAAACTGGCCATATCCGACATCCACGGCATACACCTTTTTAGCACCATTTTGAAGCATACAGTCTGTAAAACCGCCTGTTGAAGCACCTATATCCATGCACACCTTGCCATCCATCGTGATATCAAAGTGCTTCATAGCCTTTTCAAGCTTTAGCCCTCCACGGCTCACATACTGCAGTGTCTTTCCATGAATCTCAATATTGCAGTCATCAGGAAATGTGCTTCCCGCCTTATCCTCACGGTTGTTATTTACAAAAACATTGCCCTCCATAATCATGGTCTTTGCTTTTTCCCGTGATGGTGCAAGGCCTCTGTTTACAAGTAATACGTCTAATCTTTCTTTCATACTGTATGTTACCTCTATCTATAATGCTGCTATTATACGCTTAGCCACCGATTCGGCATCCACATGCAGCTCCTTTTTGAGCACCTCGACATTGCCATGCTCCACATAGCAGTCAGGAAGTGCAACTGTCAACACCTCAAGAGCTATGCCGTTAGTCTTGACATACTCCGTCACATGCTCACCAAAACCGCCGCTTTGCACGTTTTCCTCCATAGTCACAAGCAGGCTGTGTTCAGCCGGCAGTTCCTTAATTGCTTCCTTATCAAAAGGCATTGCAAAACGCGCATTGATAAGTGTAGCAGTGATTCCCTCTGCCTCAAGCAGCTTTACTACATCAACGGCAGTCTTTACCATACTGCCGAGTGCCATGATAGCCACCGTGCTTCCTTTTCTGATTAGCTCACTCTTTGCAAGCTCTATCGGCTGTCTGATTTCCTTAAGGCCGTCATAGGCTGCCCCTCTTGGATATCTGAGTGCAATCGGACCGTCATATGCCACTGCAAACTTCATCATATCAGACAGCTCCCACTTATTCTTCGGAGCCATGATTGTCATATTCGGGATGACCGACAGATATGATATGTCAAATATTCCCTGATGTGTCTCTCCGTCACTGCCTACAAGCCCTGCCCTGTCGATTGCAAAGATGACATGCAGATTCTGTATGCACACATCGTGAAGTATCTGGTCAAACGCCCTTTGTAAAAATGACGAGTACACCGCAAATACCGGGATAAGTCCTGCTTTTGCAAGCCCTGCCGCAAAGGTCGTGGCATGTGCCTCGGCTATTCCCACATCAAAAAATCTATCCGGGAAATTGCGGTGGAATCTGCGAAGCCCTGTTCCATCTGCCATGGCAGCCGTTATCGCAACTACCTTTGGATTTCTCTCGCCCAGCTTCTTCATGACTGTTGAGAAGACATCTGTGTAATTGGCCTTCGTGCGCTTATTCTTTGGAAGTCCTGTCTCTATGACAAATGGCTCTGCACCGTGAAATCTGGAAGGATAACGCTCTGCCGGTCCATAGCCTGATCCCTTTTTCGTTAAGCACATGCACAAGCACCGGACCATCCACACGCTTTGCCTCATCAAACACACGGCACATTTCCTTTATATCACTGCCATCCACAGGTCCCAAATAGATAATGCCCATCTCCTCAAAGAACATACCCGGAATAAAAAGCTGCTTTATGCTGCTCTTTGTATTCCTGATATGCTTTACCATACGCTCTCCGTAGATCGGTATATGGTTTAGGGAATTCATGACATTATTCTTAAAATCCCTGTATGCATCCGCTGTGCGAAAGCCTGAAAGATACTGGCTGATGCCCCCGACGTTCTCTGAAATCGACATATTGTTGTCGTTTAGCACTATAATAAAATTGCCTTTAACGCTTGAAGCGTTGTTGAGCGCCTCATATGCCATGCCTCCGGTCAGCGCGCCGTCTCCGATGACTGAAACCACATGGTAGTCATCTCCGGTCACCTGTCTGGCTGTCGCAAGCCCAAGCCCTGCTGATATGGATGTGGAGCTATGTCCTGTATTAAAACAGTCACAGTCGCTCTCATCCGCCTTTGGGAAACCGCTCATGCCTCCATACTGTCTGAGCGATGAAAATCCATCCTTTCTGCCGGTGAGTATCTTGTGTGTGTACGACTGATGCCCTACATCCCACACTATCTTATCCTTCGGTAGATTAAAGCACAGATGCAGCGCCATGGTAAGCTCCACGACTCCGAGGTTTGATGCCAGATGACCTCCTGTCACCGATATGCTCTCTATAAGAAACTGCCTGATTTCATCCTTTAACAGCTCAAGCTCCTCAGGTGTCAGTTTTTTATATCATTTTCCTTTTGTATCTTTTCTAAAACCATCCTATTTCTCCCGATGGATCAAATATTCAAATAGCTCCTTAAGAAATGCATCGTCGTATCCCAAATCATCAAGCTGCTCCTCTGCCTCCTTGGAGATGCGCTCCACATCAGAAACTGCTTTATCCAATCCCTCAAATGTGACATATGTCGCTTTATATTTTTCTCGTCACTGCCTACCGGCTTTCCAAGCACCTCAAGTGTACTTGTGACATCAAGCACATCATCCTGTATCTGAAACGCAAGCCCCAGCTTTGCCGCTATCTGCTCCACGCGTGATACCTCATCAGACGACGCCCCTGCAAGGATTGCTCCTATCATCATCGAGCTCTCTATAAGTGCGCCTGTCTTAAGCCTGTAGATAAAGTCAAGCTTTTCCCTTGTGATAGGACAGTCATCGGATTTCTCGCTTTCTACATCAACCACCTGTCCTCCGACCATACCATACACGCCTGCCTTTTTTGCAAGCACCGCAAATGCCCTTGCCACACGCGCATCAACCACTTCCATGCCAAAAGCCTTTGCTGCGGTCTCATATGCCAGGTTTAAAAGTGCATCACCTGCAAGAATGCCCATAGCCTCACCGTACACAGCATGTGTGGTCTTCTTTCCACGCCTGTACTCATCATTGTCCATGGCAGGCAGGTCATCATGCACCAGCGAGTAGGTGTGTATCATCTCGATTGCCGCCATAAATGGCTCAATCACTGCACTGCTTCCGCCAAACATATGGTAAGTCTCTTCCATGAGGATAGGGCGAAGCCTCTTTCCACCGGCTCTCACACTATAGTTCATGGCCTCAAAAATAATCCTCTGCTGTCCCTCCTCAGCGGGAAGAAACTTCTCAAGCACGTTATTTATATGCTCTACCTTTTGCTGCAGCTCTTCCATGAATTGTGACTTATTTAAATTCCCATTTAAGCTCATCAGAATTCCTCCAGTTGTCCGTCGCTGTTTAGCACAAGCATGGCCTTTTCCATGCCCTGTACCATATCATTGGCACTCTTTACCTCATCAAGCCCCTTCTTGTAGAGCTCAAAGGCCTCATCCAGGGATACATCCGCATCCTCCATCCTCGCCACTATCTGCTCTAAGTGTGCAAAGCGCTCCTCGAGTGTCAGTGTTTTTTCATTTTCTTTGCTCATCGTTAATAACCTCCGAAACTACGGCCCTTGCATGACCGTCTATCAGATATATATTTATGTCATCGCCTGCATTGATATCGGATACACTGTGCAGTGCCCCCTTCTTTTCCACCTCGACATACGCATAGCCCTGTGCCAGTTTTTTGGCCGGTGAATATGCATCCAGTGTACCTGAAAGCAGCGCCAGACGCTGTCTGCAATCCGAAAGTCTCTGCTTCATAATCCTTTCAAGTGCATCCTCGATATCTGCCAGACGCCTTTTATTCTCATTTAGTTTATTCTGCGGACTAAGGAAATTAAGTCTTGTTTTAATATGTGACAGCTTTTCCCTGAAAAAATCAATCCGGCCTGTCAGATTTCTGTCCATCCTGCGGCGCAGATTGTCAAGGCGCTCTAACGTCTGTCTGTAGTCACTGACTGCAAGCTCTGCAGCCGCTGAAGGTGTGGGTGCTCTCCTGTCTGACACAAAATCCGCTATCGTCCAGTCAGTCTCATGGCCTACTGCCGAGATGATTGGCGTGCGGCAGTCAAATATGGCTCTCGCCACAATCTCCTCATTAAAGGCCCATAAATCCTCTATGGAGCCTCCGCCTCTGCCGACTATTATCACATCAAGATTCATCGCATCCAATGTCTGTATGCCCTTCACTATGCTATTAGCCGCACCCTCTCCCTGCACAAGTGTCGGATAAAGTATAACCTGTACATATGGATTCCTGCGCGATGATACATTCCTTATATCCTGCACGGCCGCGCCTGTCGGTGCTGTAACCACACCAATACGGCCGGCATACCGTGGAATAGGCTGCTTGTACTCTGCGGCAAACATGCCCATTTCCTCTAGCTCATGCTTTAGCTGCTCGAATTTGAGATACAGATTGCCCTCTCCGTCAAGCTCTATCTTTTTGGCATAAAGCTGATATGCGCCGGTCTTCTCATACACCTCAACGGAACCTGTCACAATAACCTGGTCACCCTCCTTCATGTGGAAAGAAAGTCCTGCCGCCCTGCTGCCCGCAAACATGATAGCGTTCATGGCTGCTCCCGCGTCCTTTATTGTGAAATAAATATGACCGCTCGTGTGATACTTGCAGTTGCTCACCTCTCCCTTTATGCTCACCTGTCTGAGCATAAAATCCTGAGCGAACATATTTTTAATATAGCTATTTACTTGCGCTACCGAATATATATTTCTATTTGCCATGTTCAATGCTCTATATCGCTGTTCCTCTTAAGCTATGCAAACTTTGCAAGCACTCCGTTTACAAATGCACCTGACTCATCTGCACCATACTTCTTTGCAAGCTCAACAGCCTCATTTATTGAAACCTTTGTAGGAATATCGTCCTCAAACTTTATCTCATAAACTGCCAATCTGATAATTGCCAGATCAACCTTTGCCATACGATTGGTCTTCCAGCCTGTAGACTTCTCATCGATGAGTGCATCAAGCTCTGCCATATGCTCAATAATCGCACTGCATTTTTCATCAATATACTGTTTTTCCTCGTCTGT
>ENA-OQJC01000136-OQJC01000136.1-human-gut-metagenome-genome-assembly--contig:-NODE-136-length-21337-cov-2.621028_pt1 | contig 21337 bp, 25 predicted proteins | sample MGYA00242600_ERZ504766 | MGnify/ENA primary metagenome ERZ504766 (study PRJEB26092, sample SAMD00036364) | human gut metagenome | host: Homo sapiens | study: EMG produced TPA metagenomics assembly of...
AAGCAGTGACCGCATTTCAGAAAGCGGTGGACGAAGGCAAGAAGACGGCGGAGGCATACCGCGGTCTGGGAATGGCATATTATGAGCTGGAGGATTATGAATCTGCAAAAGATGCATTTGAGAAAGCAATTTCAGCAGGCGGAGAAAAGAATCAGGTCATTTATAATTTACTCGGAATCTGCGGGATGAAGCTGAATGATTACAATTATGCACTGGAGCAGTTTAATCAGGGAATCAGCCTGTCTCAGAACAGCGGTACGTCCATGGAAGATGCAGAAAGTTTCAGCGAAGTGCTTCAGGAGATGCGGTTCAATCAGATCGTATGTTATGAAAAGCTGGGTGACTGGGAGAATGCAAAAACCAAGATCGCAGAGTATATTCAGGTCTATCCGGACGATGCAGATGCCCAGAGAGAAGCAAAATTTCTGGAGACCAGATAAAGAATACAAGGGAAGAAGAGGATACGCTGACTGCGGAGAAGATTCTGCGGTCAGCGTCCTTTATTCCCGGGGAGGAGAAAGGAGAGCGTATGCCGGGATATCAGATTACCGAGTATTGTCATCGGATGATAAGGGAGCATATCAAAGAAGGAGACTGCTGTGTGGACGCAACGGCCGGCAATGGAAATGATACAGAATTTCTCTGTCGTCTGACAGGGGCAGACGGAAAGGTCTACGCATTCGATATTCAAAAAGCAGCAGTAGAACACACCAGAAAGCGTCTGGAAGAGGCGGGACTTACAGAGCGTGCCGAGGTCATTCTGGATGGACATGAGCATATGGAGAATTTATGTCCGGGAAAACCGTATCAGCGATCACCTTTAATTTCGGGTATCTGCCGGGCGGTGATCATCAGATCGCGACACAGGCTGATACAAGCATTCAGGCAATTGAGGCAGGGCTTCGCCTGCTGAAAAAAGGCGGGATTCATGAGCCTTTGTATCTATAGGTGGAGGAGACGAGTGGATTCGCAGAGAAAGAGGCACTGTTGTCTTATCTTGAGACACTGGATTCCAGAACATTTTTAGTGATTGTAAGTACTTATTATAACCGCCAAAATCACCCGCCGATTCCGGCGTTTGTGATCCGGATCAAAGAAGAAAGGGGAGAATAAATGGATTTCAATGGATGTGGGAGTTCCTGTAGTGACCGTGTTTTTACAGGGGCTTTTAAGTTTTTTTTTCACCGTGTGTCCTTCCGCTTGTACCGCTTTATCTGGGATATCTCTCAGGAGGCGCAGAGCAGGGAGAACTGTACGGAAAACGGGGGCGGCTGTTTGTCAATACGATTTGTTTTGTGATAGGGATCAGCTCCGCATTTTTTATGATGGGACTTGGTGTGTCGGCAGCCGGAAGTTTTCTTAATAAGAATCAGGCAATGGTATCGAGGATCGGCGGGATTCTGGTGATTTTATTCGGTTTGTACCAGCTTGGGATTTTTGGAAAATCAAAGCTTCTGGGTACAGAGCACCGTTTCTGGTTAAAGCTCGACAAGTTGAAGATGTCACCGGTTGTGGCGCTTGTGTTTGGATTTACCTTTAGCTTTGCCTGGACGCCGTGCGTGGGACCGGCTCTTGCGAGTGTGCTTTTGATGGCGGGGAGTGCAGGAACAAAGCTGACAGGATTCCTTTTGATCGGTGTGTATACACTTGGATTTATCCTGCCGTTTCTTGCAGTGGGACTGTTCACGGCAAAAGTGCTCGGGTTTTTCAAAAAGTACAATTATGTTGTCAAGTATACGGTGAAGATCGGAGGAATCCTGATGATCTTTATGGGACTTCTGATGTTTACAGGCAAGATGAACGCGATCACCGGATATTTATCGGGAACAGCAGGAACACAGACTTCCTCAAAAGAGACAACGAAAAAGGAAATAAAAGAAGAAAAGCAGGATACGTACCCGGCCACAGATTTTGTGCTGCAGGATCAGTATGGAAAGGAGCACAGTCTGGCAGACTATAAAGGAAAGACCATCTTTTTGAATTTCTGGGCAACGTGGTGCGGACCATGCAGAAATGAAATGCCGGAGATCCAGAAAATTTATGAAGAAACACAGCAGGAAGAAGACAGTGATCTGGTAATCCTGGGAATTGCCGCGCCGGGATTCGGACAGGAAGGAAGCCAGGAGGAAATCGAGGCATTTCTTGAGGAAAACGGATACACCTATCCGGTGCTGATGGATACGACAGGAGAGGTATTTATGCAGTATGGAATCAGCGCTTACCCGACAACTTTTATGGTAGACAAAGATGGCAATCTGTTCGGATATGTGCAGGGGCAGTTAAACGAAGATATGATGCGCAGCATTATCCGACAGACGATGGAAGGCAAGAGAGAGTAGGAGAAAAGCAATGGCGTTATATGAAATGGAAGATGCAAAAGAACGCGTCATTTTAGTAGGCGTTCAGGAAAATGATGCGGAGCCGGAGGAAGAATCCCTGGATGAGCTGGCAGAACTGGCACGCACGGCCGGTGCAGAGGTAGCCGGCCGTCTGATCCAGAAACGAGAGGCGATGCATCCGGTGACGTATATCGGGAAAGGAAAGATCCTGGAGCTGAAGGAACTTTTGTGGGAGACAGACGCTACGGGAATCATCTGTGACGATGAACTGACTTCCGTGCAGCTGAATCATCTGGAGGAAGAGCTGGAATGTAAGATCGTGGATCGGACACTTCTGATCCTGGATATTTTTGCAGGAAGGGCAGTCAGCAGAGAAGGTAAGATTCAGGTGGAACTGGCACAGTTAAAATACCGTGCGGCGAGACTTGTCGGACTTCGAAATTCTCTTTCCCGTCTGGGAGGCGGAATCGGAACAAGAGGACCGGGAGAGAAAAAACTGGAGATGGACCGCCGTTTGATCAGGGAGCGGATCAGCCGTCTTAAAAAGAACTTCGGGAAGTAGAAGAACACAGAGAGAGGCTTCGTACGCAGAGAAAACGCTCCAATCTGAAGGTGGCGGCGCTGGTGGGATATACGTCAGCAGGAAAGAGCAGCCTGGAAAATGCGCTCACCGGAGCAGGTGTTTTAGAGGATGCGATGCTGTTTTCCACGCTGGATACGACGACACGTTCTCTGAGACTGGCAGATACACAGGAAATCCTGCTCAGTGATACGGTCGGATTTATCCGGAAGCTCCCACATCATCTCGTGGAGGCATTTAAAAGTACACTGGAAGAAGCAAAATATGCGGATATCATCATCCATGTGGTCGATGCTTCCAATCCCCATCAGGATACACAGATGTATGTAGTCTATGAGACATTGCGTCAGCTCGGTGCGGAGGGAAAACCGGTCATTACCGTATTCAACAAACAGGATAAACTGGAAACACCGGGATATTTCCGGGATTTTCATGCAGAGTACTCAATCCCGGTTTCCGCAAAGACAGGGCAGGGCCTGGAAGAATTAAAAGAAGCGCTGCTTGAGATTCTGCGAAGAGATCAGGTATATATCGAGAGGCTGTATTCCTTTGCAGAAGCGGGAAAGATCCAGCTGATCCGCACCCAGGGACAGCTGCTGTCAGAGGAATATGTACCGGATGGCATTGAAGTGAAGGCATATGTGCCGAAAGAAATCTGGGGAAAAGTGTAAAACTTTTCCCTATCCCCACACTTCCTGAGCAATCTCTTTCACCAGTGCAAGCTTCGCCCACTGTTCTTCTTCCGTCAGTTTATTGCCAATCTCACAGGATGCGAATCCACACTGCGGACTTAAGTAAAGCCGGTCCAGAGGAATATATTTTGCAGCTTTTGCAATTCTTTTCTTTATCACTTCTTTTCTTCTAAAATCGGTGACTTGCTGGTCACAAGACCAAGTACGACTTTTTTATCATCGGAAACAAAGCGGAGTGGTTCAAATCCTCCGGAGCGTTCATCATCAAATTCCAGATAATAGGCAGATACATTTTCATTGGCAAAAAGAAACGGTGCGATCGGTTCATATCCGCCGGAGGATGCCCAGGTGGAATGATAATTTCCGCGGCATACATGGGTTGTGATCACAAGATCTTCAGGTGCATTTTCCAGAGCGAGGTTATTCAGCCGCAGATATTTTTCAGCCTCTTCTTCCGGACTGACGGAATCGTTCTGTCGTGCCTCCCAGTAATTTTTGTCGCAGAACATGCCCCATGTACAGTCGTCTAATTGGATGTTTTTGCATCCTGCATCGTAGAGATCCCGGATGACAGTCCGGTATGCCTGTGCAATGTCCTGAATCAGTTCTTCCAGATCTGGATATACGGCCAGAGTCTGTGTTCCATTGTCTTCCCGGAAGAGTTCTGCAAGAAGCTGGGCAGGTGCGGGAATGGTCTGTCTTGCAATGGTGTGCTCATCCTCAAACTGTTTGACAAATTTGAAATGTTCCACAAAAGGATGCTGTTCTCCGCTGATTTTTCCTGTCACGCGGACAGAGCCGTGAGTGGTTTCTTCCCCGTGGAAGAAATAGCCGTGATCCAGTTCAATGTGTTCGATTCCCTCAAGTCCCCACATAAAATCCAGATGCCAGTAGCTTCTGCGGAATTCTCCGTCTGTGATGACAGGGTATCCGGCAGCCTTCTGCTTTTTGATCAGATCTGTAATTGCTTCATTTTCAATGGATTCTAGCTCAGCCTTTGTGATCTGTCCGGCTTCAAAATCAGCTCTTGCCTGTTTTAAGTGTGCAGGTCTTAAAAAACTTCCAACATAATCAAAACGAAACGGTGCGTTAAAATTTCCCATAGTAATTCTCCTGTTCTGTAAATTCGTGATTCTATGGGATTTATTGTAGAAGAGGAGAGGTGTTTTGTAAAATACTGAAAATAAATAGCTTGCTATAGAAGCAAACTATAGCAAGCTCGTTGCATTTTATGAAAATAGTGTTTTATAAATAAGGGATTCCGGGTACTTCCGGATAACTTCCCATGGAGATCAGAAGCTGAAGTCCTACTTCTCTTGCGGTAAGGACTGCATTTTTTACGGCGCTTGCATCGCCGGTTACGGCGGCAATGATCTCGTTGGAATGACTGGTTCCCCGGTTTGGAGTCATGTATTTGATGATCTCTACCGGAGAGGATTTCAATGCAAGGTCCGCCATGACAAGACCGATCGCCGCAGGAGAACCGCAGAAGAATCCAAATGGTTTTCCAATCGGGGCATCAAACGCCATGTTCAGCGCCTGGGAAGCACTGGCGGAATAGGTGAATTCCAGATGCCCGGCCTCACTGATATAAAGCTCCCCGGCATATTTTTCGGTGTATTCTAAAGCAATCTCCACCGCACGGCGAACATCGGATACACTGTAGCCGCCGATGATGATAAAGTTTCCGTGACCGCCCCATCCTTTGGTATCCCTCGGAAGTTCGATGGAAATGATCTCGGTGTTGGTAGATTTTACGGCTTCGTCAGCTGCATTGATCTGTCCGGCTGCACCGGTACGGGAGCTTAACAGCCCCAGACTTTTGTAAGGCTTGTCAATCTGCATCTGCTGAAGCAGTGCGTCATTGACGCCCGGGATGACAAGTCCGATGGTGTCCAGAACTGTAGTGCCGACAAATTCTGTCATGGAACAGTCCATGGAAATTTTTTGTAATTTCGCTGATATCTAACATAATGAAAACTCCTTTATGACATACTTCCAAATTAAATATAACCGCCGTCCAGGCCAAATGATCTGTCCGGTCAGGTAAGAATGACCGGATGCAAGGGTGAGCGCCAGCGCAGCCACTTCCTCGCTGTCGGCAAAGCGTCCGGCGGGGATTTCTTCTCTTAAAGCTTCGCGTTCTTCTTCCGAAAACTGTGCGTTCATAGCAGTGTCGATCACTCCGCACGCAATGGCATTGACTTGTACATTACTTGGTGCCAGTTCTTTCGCAAGAGCCTTTGTCAGTCCGTTCATACCGGACTTAGTCGCAGAATAAGCAGCCTCGCAGGAGGCACCGACGGTTCCCCACATGGAGGAAATATTGATGATCTTTCCGCTTTTCTGAGAGACCATGTGGCCGATGGCGCTGCGGCAGCAGTAAAATACAGAAGAAAGATTGGTATTTAAAATCTCGGACCACTGGGCATCACTCATATCCTGCAAAAGGCCGACAAAGGAAATCCCGGCGTTGTTGACCAGCACATCCAGCCCCGGGCAGATAGATTCGATGATGGCAAACATCTTTCTCACATCATCGGGATTACCTGCATTTCCTGGGAGCAGTGTGCAGGAACCGTGTTCGTCAAGGATTTCTTTTTCTACCTGCTGCAGGGCATCCAGAGAATGCCGGCAGTTGAGAAATACATGAAAATGATTTCTGGCAAATGCAAGTGCGCAGGCTCTGCCGATCCCGCGGGATGCACCGGTGATCAGTACATATTTCTGGTTCATAACATACTCCATTTCCAGAAGGAGAACAGCTGTAAAGTGCTGTCCCTTCAGTTCTCAATTCTGTAGTTATTATACAGGAAGCAGAAACGTTTGTATACCATATTTCCAGAAAATTCGAATGGGGAAAGCGGGTTGCGGTTGTGATTCACAGGCCCTTGTGCTATTATTTTGATAGAGAACCGGTGTGTGCACATAGTAGGAGGAACGGATATGGTAGAGGAAGCCCGAAGCTTTGCAGAAAAAGCACATGAGGGACAGTTTCGAAAGGGAACGAAGCGCCCGTATATTGTACATCCGCTGGAGGTGGCGAAGATTGTGTCAACGATGACGGATGATGAGGAGATGATCAGTGCAGCCTTGCTTCACGATACACTTGAAGACTGCAGGCAGGTGACAAAAGAGCAGATCAAAGAGGCGTTCGGCGAGCGTGTGCTTGAGATGGTCAGGCAGGAGAGTGAGGACAAGTCCAAAACCTGGGTGGAGAGAAAAAGTACGACAATCCAACATTTGAAAACAGCGCCGAGAGAGGTGCAGATGATCGCTCTTGCGGACAAACTGTCCAATATCCGGGATATTGACCGGGAGTACCCGAAGGTTGGAGAAGAATTTTGGAACCGCTTTCGAATGAAGAGTAAAGCTGCAATGGGCTGGTATTATATTGGGGTAAAAGACGCATTGCAGGAAGATTTTGCAGGAATTTCTGCATATAAAGAATATAAGATGCTGGTAGAAAAAATTTTCGGCAGTACATCAGACTGGCAAAGGAGAGAACACAATGAAGAAGACAAAGACCATATGTTTTGTCGAATAATAAAGGAGGAAGCGGAAAGTCCACGACTTGTTCCAATGTCGGATACGGACTGCGGGAGCTGGGATATAAGGTACTTCTGATTGATGGAGACATGCAGCTGAACCTGTCTCTATCTCTGTTTGATGAGGATCAGGTGCTTGCGTTTGCGCAGAGTGAAAAGAACCTGTATGAGGGATTGAAGCGCCAGGATGATCTGTCCGGTTATATTGTACATTCGGAATATGAAGGGCTGGATCTGATCCCGTCTTCCACATTAATGAGTTCGATAGAGTATGAATTGTTTACAAAATGGCAGAGGGAGTTTATTCTCCGAAAATGTCTGACACAGATCAAAGAATCGGGAGCGTATGATTACATTCTGATCGACGCGCCTCCGACGTTGGGCGGATGGGTTATGAACATCTTGTGTGCGTCTGATGAGATCATCATTCCGGTAGAATCTACACCATGGGGCTTGTTCGGTCTTGGAAATATGTTTGAATTTCTGGAGGAAGTCCGTCAGATCACGCCGGATCTGAAGCTGGGCGGGATCGTGATCACGAAAGTAGATACCAGAAAGAGTTATTTCAAACAGACTCTGGAGACTTTAAAGAGTCTGGAGGATGTTCCTGTATTTGATACCTATATCCGGGTGGACAGTGGGATCGAGTGGTCGCAGGATAACAATGCGCCGATCATGGCATACAAAAAAAGCAGCCGCAGTGCCACAGAGTATATGGAACTGACAAAAGAAATTGCCAAAATGGAGTAGGTGAGTCATGCACAGGGAATTGTTGGATGCCTTGTCTGTCATTACAGAGGAAGAGCAGCGGATACTGGATGAACAAAGAGGGATCGATCCACAGCTTTATACAGAGAAAAAGGAACTGATCGTAGACAGCGAAAAATTGTTGAAAAAAGGGAAGCTGATACAGGTACGTCCCCATACGAGATTTGTTAATTTTCCGAAGCATAAACACAATTATGTAGAAGTGATCTATATGTGTCAGGGAACAACCACTCACATTCTGAATGGAAGTAAGGTCATTCTGGAGGCGGGGGATCTTCTGTTTTTGAATCAGAATGCAGAACAGGAGATCCTGCCGGCCGGCGAGCAGGATATTGCCGTCAATTTTATTGTGCTGCCGGAATTTTTTGACACGGCATTTTCCATGATGGATATGGAGGAAGAAAATGCGTTGAAAGAATTTCTGGTAGGAGCTTTGTGTGGAAAGAATGATCAGACATCATATTTGTATTTTCATGTGGCAGAGATCCTTCCGATCCAGAATCTGGTGGAAAATATGGTATGGACGATCTTCTATGACCAGCCGAACAAAAGGAGATGTAATCAGATCACCATGGGGCTTTTGCTTCTTCAGCTTTTAAATCATATGGACCGGATGGAGACCGGAACGGCTGCATTTGACCGGGAGCTGACGGGAAGTGTATTTAATTATATTGAAGAGCATTATAAAAATGGAAGTCTGTCCGAGCTGGCAGAGATTATGGGATATGACGTGTACTGGTTAAGCCGGGAGATCAAAAAGCGGACCGGAAAGACGTATAAAGAGCTGCTTCAGTCGAGAAGAATGCGTCAGGCGGCATATTTGCTGAAGAACAGCAGGCTGTCGGTGGCGGATATCATAGAGTCGGTGGGGTATGACAATACCAGTTATTTTTTCGGAAATTTAAGGAGTGTTATGGAGTCAGCCCGAAGGGGTATCGGGATATGTGAGAAAGTGAAAGAAAAGCAAGCCTGAATACAGGAAGAGCAGAGAAGCAATTTCTGGATTCAGGCTTTTTGTGTTTCGAGACATTAAACCTCAGAAAAATCAATTTTCAGATCTTCATAAATATTACATGTTACAAAATCTGTTATCGCTGCCGATAAAGCACATGCAGCTGCATCTGTAGAACGAGACTTTGAAAAGGAACATAAAGATGAGATGCAGAGATTATGTGATAAAATCGAGGCTCTACAAGAGGAATGATTTGAGCTGAAAGATAAATTAAAAGAGTTAAAAAAGGGAATACTTGATTTTAGCTGTCGCATATGCTATACTAGCGGTAGCTAAAAAGGATATAAGTGTCAAGCAGCACACAAAGTGAAAGCCCCGGAGGTCGCAACTCCGGGGCTTTCTTTTAGGCTAGTTGTCACTGTCGTTTCTGTCTAACCATTTGCAGACGTAGTAGCTGGCTACGCTTGCCATAACGGAAACCAAAAAAGATATAGGTAAAAGCGCTAGAATAATGTTTTTTTGTATTATATATTTTTTACTTGTTCGTTTCACTACCTATCAGTGTCCCCTCTTATAATTGTCTTTATTGTAGCATTGCCGGTTACTACGAATTAAACTGCGCATATTTCTTCGGAGAAATCCCGACTGCCTTGGTGAATGCCTTCAGATAATTGCTGTAGTCATTAAATCCGCACGCTTCACAAGCTTCATTGACAGAATATCCCTGACTTAACAGCGACTTCGAGATGGTGATTCGCTTTGCGGTGATGTATTTGTTGATGGTCGTTCCTGTCGTGGCTTTGAAAATCCGGCACAGATAAGAACTGCTCAGGAAAAAATGTGCAGAGAGTTCTTCCAGGGTCAGGTTTTCACTGATATGGGTATTGATATAGGAGAGAATCTCATCCACCTGGGCGTGGTAGCCGGGTGCTTTGCTCTCTTCTTCGGCAGAAGCGCGGCAGCGTTTGTCAAACGCATGGTTTAAAAACACCATCAGTTCCAGAAATGTGGCATGATCTAAGATATCCTCGCCAAACCCGGAATTGGAGCGCAGTTTATGGATAAAATAGATAAACCGCGTCTGCTCCTCCTGAGAAAGGTGAAGCTGATGAGGCATATCCGTTCCGCGAAACTGAAAACAATGATTTAAATTGGTCGTTTCCGTAGAAATTTGTTTTAAGTATTCCGGATCGATCGAAAGAATGATGCGCTCATGTTTTTGCTGGTCGATCTGTGTCAGATAGTGACTTTCAAACTGGTTGATCAGAAAAATGTCCCCATTGCTGATGTCATAAAAATAATTGTCGATCAGAAACTGCTTTCCCCCGGAGATCGAATAATAAATCTCATAGCAGTCATGGATGTGCATATCCATGGCTTTTTCATCATTATATAAATGTGCAAAGGCGAACGTATGAGTATCCATACACTGGCGCATGGCTTCTTTGCAGGAAATACATCCTTTCATGAAAATCGTCTCCTTTCATCAGGTTGTTCAAAATCGTCCTGTTTTTCCCATATTATAGTTCAGAAGTTCAAAATTTTCAAGATTTACAGCAAGAAAACACAAGAAATAGGGGAATAATGAATGCTATACTAAGTGCAAGAAATGACACAGATCAGTCAGTCAAAATAAGGGAAATCAAAAAACAGGAGGATTATCATGGAAGTAAGAACAGCAGCATCACCAAGAGATGTGAAACACTACACAACAGACAGATTAAGAGAGGAATTTCTGATCCAGGATTTATCCAGGCAGACAAGATCAATCTGGTATACAGCCACATTGACCGTATTATTACAGGAGCAGCAGTTCCGGTCAATGAAAAACTGGTTCTGACAGCAGGGGATGAGCTTCGTGCAGAGTACTTCCTTCAGAGAAGAGAACTTGGAATCATCAATATCGGTGGAGATGGAATCATCACAATCGATGGACGTGTTTATGAAGTAAATGCAAGAGACGGAATGTATGTTGGAAGAGGAGCAAAAGACATTTCATTTGAAAGCAAAGATGCTTCCTGCCCGGCAAAATTCTATATGAACAGTGCACCGGCACACGTATCTTACCCGACAGTACATATCAAACTTGAGGGAGAAGCTGAAGAAGGCGTTGTGATACGTAAAAGATGAGAACAAAGTAGAACTCGGAACACTGGAAGATTCCAACCACAGAATCATCAATAAATATATCGTAACAGGACAGGTAGAAAGCTGTCAGCTGGCGATGGGACTGACAAAACTTCTTCCGGGAAGCGTATGGAATACAATGCCATCTCATACACATGACAGACGTATGGAAGTATATCTGTACTTTGACATGGATGATGATTCATTCGTAATGCACTACATGGGAGAACCACAGGAGACAAGACATATCATCATGCACAATGAAGAAGCAGTGATCTCTCCAAGCTGGTCCATCCACTCCGGATGTGGATCCAAAGCATACACATTCATTTGGGGAATGTGCGGAGAAAACCAGGATTACGGCGATATGGATACAATTGCAAACAAAGACCTGAGATAATTGATAGAAGAGAAGGAGAAACAGTTATGGTAAATTTTTCACTGGAAGGTAAAATCGCACTGGTAACAGGTGCTTCTTACGGAATCGGATTCGGGATCGCTTCTGCATATGCAGAGGCAGGTGCAACAATCTGCTTTAACGACATCACACAGGAGAAAGTTGATTTAGGAATTGCAGCATACAAAGAAGCAGGAATCGAAGCTCACGGATATGTATGTGACGTAACAGATGAAGCACAGGTAAAAGCAATGGTTGCAAAAATCAACGAAGAAGTTGGAATCATTGATATCCTGGTAAACAATGCAGGAATCATCATGAGAAAACCAATGCTTGAAATGGAAGCAGACGAGTTCAGAAAAGTGATCGATGTAGACTTAAACGCACCATTCATCGTTTCCAAAGCAGTGATTCCGGGAATGAAAGAAAAAGGACACGGAAAGATCATCAACATCTGCTCTATGATGAGTGAACTTGGACGTGAGACTGTATCTGCATATGCAGCTGCAAAAGGTGGACTGAAAATGCTCACAAAGAACATCTGCTCTGAGTACGGTGAGTACAACATCCAGTGTAACGGTATCGGACCTGGATACATTGCAACACCACAGACAGCGCCGCTGCGTGAAGTACAGGCAGACGGAAGCAGACATCCGTTCGATCAGTTTATCATTTCCAAAACACCTGCTGCAAGATGGGGAACACCGGAAGACCTTCAGGGACCGGCAGTATTCCTTGCATCCGATGCATCTGATTTTGTAAATGGACACATTCTGTATGTAGACGGAGGAATCCTGGCATACATCGGAAAACAGCCATAAGAAATTGAAAATAATAAAGAGGAGATCAATATGTTAGTAGCAGCGAGAACGCATGACTATGGAAAACAGCCGGTGGATCATCTGGCAAAACTATTGAGATCCGAAAGCATTGAGGCAGCACAGCTTGTGCTGCCAAAAGCATTTTCGGAGATCAATTCTTATGAGGAAGTAACGCCGCAGCTGGTGGAACAGATTCGTAAAAATTTGAAGAAGAAAACATCAAAATCCAGATTTTGGGATGTTATATGGATCTTGGAAATCCAGACGATGAAGTGCGGAAAAATGCCGTAGATACATTTAAAAAATGTCTGAAATTCAATCAGATCCTGGGAGCGTCCATTGTTGGAACAGAAACTGCGTATCCGCGTCTGAGCCTGGAGGAAAAGAAGATCTGGCATCCTTATATGATGGACAGTGTTGCCAGACTGGTAGAAGAGGCAGAGCGGCTTGATGTTGATATGGCATTGGAACCGGTCTACTGGCATCCGTTGGAGGATCTGGAGACAACGGTAGAAGTGTTTGAAAAGATGAACAGCAATCGTCTGAAAATGATCTTTGATCCGGCAAACGTGTTGGAATTCCCGGAGATTGATCAGAATGCTTACTGGAAAGAATGGCTGGGAGCACTGGGACACAAGATCGAAGCAATCCATATGAAAGATTTTGTAGAAGGTCCGAACAAAGAGTATTGTCCGGTCTGTCTTGGTGAAGGTGTGATCCGATACGGGGAAATCGTAAAATGGATGAAGCAGCACAAACCGGATATTGTCGTTGTCAGAGAGGAACTGGATCCAAAGACGGCGCAGAAGGATATTGCGTATATGAGAAGGTTGTGGATGGAGAGTGTTTGAAAGAGAATATCTAAACATAAGAAGAAAAAAGATGGTTGGTGTCAGCCATCTTTTTTGATGGAATCAGAAAAATTGAAAAAATATTGCGGTTTAATATGTTTTGTTTCATAAAAAACAAAGAAAAATAGCAGAAAAACAATCAGCATAACGTCAAAATAGCATTCGGCAATATGCATAAAAATAGAGTGCTAAATTTGTATATAATAAACAAAAGGATTGGGAATGATAAAAATAATATGGAAAATTGATAAAATGAGCAGATTCGCTGTTTGAATAAAAATGAAATTGGTAAAATTGATAAAAAACAACAAGATAATTTGAAAAAATGAGTTTGCGGACAAGATAGTATGAGAATCAGCTCCCTTCATGTGATACTATTTTCACATAAAAATAAGGGCCCGAAAAAATAAAAACTGAATCTATGAACAGGAGAGGAAACATGAAGGGAATGAAAAAAACAATAGGGATCGTACTCGTGATCGCATTGATCGCAGTAGGAATTTATACCTTTGTGGCAGTAAAAAGTGAGACAAGCAGTGAAAAGGTGCAGCTTAGAATGGCACATGGACAGGCGGCAGATTCTGAGATCGGAGAGACGATCGAGTATTTATCAGATCTGGCAGCAGAAGACAGTTCCAAGAATCTGGAAGTGGATATTTATCCGAGTGGTGTGCTTGGAGCAGAGCCTTCCACGGTAGAGATGGTACAGGCAGGTGTACTGGATATGGCGAAAGTAAGCGCCAATACACTGGGACAGTTTGATGAGAGATATTCTATTTTCTCACTGCCATATCTGTTCCGCAATCAGGAACACTATTACAATGCAATGGCAAACAGTGAAGGGATTCAGGAACTGTTTGAATCTACAAGGGACAAAGGATACATTGCAATTGGTTATTATGCAAATGGTGCAAGAAATTATTATCTCAAAGAAGATAAGGCAAGTGACAGATCCTTCTGTTCTGAAAGGAAGAAAATACGTGCCATGGTCAGCAGTACTTCCATGGAGATGATCGAACTGATGGGCGGCTCACCGGTACCGATGGCATCCAGTGAAACGTACACGTCTCTTCAGCAGGGCATCGTAGATGGTGCAGAAAATACAGAGCTGGCACTGACAGTTGACAAACATGAAGAGATTGTAAAATCTTATACATACACAGAGCATCAGTATTCACCGGATATTTACATTATCAGTACGAAAGTCTGGGACAGCTTAAGCAAAGAACAGCAGGAATATTTAAAAGAGTGTCTTGTGAAATTGAATGAGAATTTTGTTTCAAAATATCAGCAGATGATGGATGATGCCATTGAAGAAGCACAGGGAGCATGGTGTGACTGTTTACAGAGATATTGATAAGAGTAAATTTATCGAGGCAGTTCAGCCAATGCATGAGGCGTTTGAAAGCAAAGGGGACGCTTACAAGAGTCTCTACGAGGATATTCAGAAATATGCCGTTGCAGAAGAGGAGGAGAAGTAATGAAGATCATAAATAAAATTCTGGGAACAGTGATCTCCGTACTTGTTGCGGTCATGGTTCTTGCCTGTTGCTGGCAGGTTATCACACGATTTCTGTTAAATGATCCAAGTCAGTGGACGGAGGAATTTTTGAGATACGCACTGATCTGGATGACGATGCTTGGGGCACCGTACGCTTATGGAAAAGATCAGCATTTGTCGATCCGTGTGCTGGTGGATAAATTTCAGTCAAAGAATCAGATCCGAACAAAGATCGCAGTCGAGATCATCGTATTGATCTTAAGTATTGCAGTATTTATTGTAGGTGGAATCATGGTGACTGCAAACTCAGCAGGACAGATTTCAGCGGCACTGAAACTTCCGATGCAGGTTTACTATGTATGTATTCCAATCAGTGGATGTCTGATGGTGCTGTATTGTCTGGAGCGTTTGAAAAGATGGTTCACAGAATTAAAGGAGGGAAAATAAATGGAAATTCAGGCAGCAATCTTACTTGTAATTGTATTTTTCCTGATGCTGGCGTTTAGTGTGCCGGTGTCATATAGCATCATTGTTTCCGCATTGGTAACGATCGTTGCATTTTTGACACCTGGATTTGGTGTGTTTGTTTCTGCGCAGAAGATGGTCAGTGGAATTGACAGCTTTTCTCTGATTGCAGTACCATTTTTATTCTGGCAGGTCTTTTGATGAACAGTGGTGGTATTGCCAAGAGATTGATCAATCTCGCACTGTTGGTTCTTGGAAAAGTACCGGGATCTTTGGCACTGACAAACATTGCGGGAAATGCGATGTTCGGTTCAATTTCCGGTTCCGGTATTGCAGCGGCAACTGCAATCGGTGGAGTTATGCTCCCGTTGGAAAAAGAGCAGAAGTATGATGAGGGATTTGCGGCAGCAGTTAATATCGCGACAGCTCCAGTTGGACAGCTGATTCCTCCGACAACAGCGTTTATCGTATTCTCGGCAGCAGGTGGTGGTGCTTCGGTAGCTGCACTGTTTATGGCTGGATGGATTCCGGGACTTCTGTGGGCTGCATGTTGCATGGTAGTTGCATTCTTCTATGCAAGAAAGCAGGGATATGTAATTAAAAGAGACAAACTGACTGCAAAAATCGTAGGGAAGACAATATGGGATGCAATCCCGAGTTTATTTCTGGTCGTGATTATCATCGGTGGTATTTTATCTGGAAAATTTACGCCGACAGAGGCATCCGGTGTTGCGGTTGCATACGCCTTTATCCTCTCCGTGTTTATTTACAGAACGATCAAACTGAGTGAAATTCCGAAGCTGCTGGTGGATGCAGCAGTTATGACAACAATCGTTATGCTGATCATCGGAGCATCTTCTGTATTGTCATTTTGTAATGTCCTTTACAGGGCTGCCGGCAGCAATCAGTAAACTGGTTCTTGGAATTTCAAGTAATAAATATGTGATCCTGCTGATCCTCAATATTTTCCTTCTGATCGTGGGAACATTTATGGATATGGCGCCGGCACTTTTGATCTTCACACCGATCTTCCTTCCAATCGTACAGAGCTTTGGAATGAGCCCGATCCACTTTGGTGTCATGATGGTTATGAACCTTTCTGTAGGAACGATCACACCGCCGGTTGGAAACGTACTGTTTGTGGGATGCAGTGTGGCAAAACTGCGGGTTGAGCAGGTTATGAAACATTTGATCCCGCTCTTTGTGGCAATCTTTGCAGCATTGATGATGGTAACCTACATTCCGGCACTCAGCGAATGGCTCCCTACTGTTTTGGGGCTTCTGGAGTAATCTTGTTTTTGTAAGTAATTCCGTTTAGGGTTTTGCGATACTTTAACGGTGAAATACTCATGTAGGTTTTGAATACTTTTTCAAAATAAGTAATACTTTCATAGCCGACCGTACCGGCAATCTCGGAGACACTAAGAGTGGTCTCCTCAAGGAGCTGTTTGGCTCTCTTTGTACGCAGGATATTGACATACTCGTTGACGCCGTAGCCGGTGACTTCTTTAAATGAGCGGCTTAAATAGAACTTGCTCAGATAGAAAACTCCGGCGAGGCCGTCTAAAGAGATGGATTCTGCGTAGTGATCAGAAATGTAGTCGGCAATGTTATAGATTGTCTGATACTTGCTGCTCTTATGAATGGCAGTTTCATCTTTGATCGGAGTCAGCTCCGGGTTGTCTCTGATAAAGTCAATAAAATAGTGGATGATTTCCATCTCGATCAAGGCTTTGTAGCTGCGGCTGCGGTTGGAAAATTCAGTCTTTAGTACTTCATACATATGTAAAAATTTTTCCTGCTGCTTCTGCGTCAGATTATAAACTCCATAGTGTTCGCGAAAAAAAGGAACAAGATTGAGGTGCGAAAACTTTTCATCAAACTGCTGCATTTTGGATTTATCAATATACAGAATGATTCGCGTGTATCCGGTTGTGTCATCCTCCGGAGCATGTGTCATATGGATCAGATTTGTATCCACCAGGATCAGGCTGCCTTTTTTCACCTGATAGGCACGGTTATTGAAGAAAAAGAGGCGCTCTCCTTCTGTGAGAAAGTAAATCTCGTATTCATTATGAAAATGATTGGAACGCATATCAAAACCACTGGAACGTTTTAAATGTTCCAGAGAAATTCCTTCCATTTCTGAATAATAAATGATAGTATCCATACAGTATCTCCTTTGTTGTGAGCAGCGTGTGCTTTGTTAAAGCTATTATAAAATAGAAACCGTAAAAAAGCTATATGAAAGGATTGGCATAAAATGCCGGAAAAGAAAATGAAGAATATAAAAAGAGAACTGATCGAACAAAAACTGAATCTGGTCGTAGAAAAACTGATGAACCTCGGCGGTCCGGAAAATGAAGATGAATTAAAAGACGGCGGAGAGGCAATCGGATTTTTTAAACGTGATTTTGGAATCGCAGAGTGGGACTGGCCGCAGGGAGTGGGGCTGTACGGACTTCTCAAAATGATGAAAATACAGGGAAATGACGATTATAAAACATTTCTGCACCAGTGGTTCAAAGGAAATATCGCAGATGGACTTCCGTCCAGAAACATCAATACAAAAACCCCTCTTTTGACACTGGCAGAGTTAAATGAACAATATCAGGATAAAGAATTTGAAAATCTGTGTCTGGACTGGGCTAAGTGGCTGATGAACTGCATTCCGAGAACAAAAGAGGGCGGATTTCAGCATGTCACAAGTGCCAACGGTGACAGACAGGGTGTACGCTTAAATGAAAGCGAGATGTGGATCGATACTCTGTTCATGACCGTATTATTTTTGAATAAAATGGGGCAGAAATATCAGAAACAGGAGTGGATCGACGAGTCCATCCATCAGGTGCTGATGCATATCAAATATCTGTATGATACACATACCGGATTATTCTATCACGGATGGTCCTTTAACCGTATGGATAATTTCGGCGGTATTTTCTGGTGCAGAGGAAACAGCTGGTTCACACTGGGAATTCTGGACTATGTGGATATGTTCAAAGGAACACTCAATGCAGGTGTGAAAACCATCATTGTGGATACATACAAAGCACAGGTGAGAAAGCTGAAGGAACTGCAGAGTAAGAGCGGATTGTGGCATACAGTACTGACAGACCCGGACAGCTACGAAGAAGTTTCTGGTTCTGCGGCCATCGTGGCAGGAATTCTCAAAGGAATCAAAATGGGAATCCTGGATGATTCTTATCTGGAGTGTGCATGGAAAGGTGTACAGGCGATTCTGAAAAATATTGATAAAGATGGAACGGTATTAAACGTATCCGGTGGAACCGGGATGGGATACGATGCAGATCATTATAAAAACATTCTGATCGCGCCGATGGCGTATGGTCAGTCTTTGACAATTCTGGCGCTGGTAGAAGCACTGCAGTTGGCGGAGTAGAGTGCAAATAAGGACGCTGTTTTATATAAATAGCGTCCTTTTTTTACACTTTTTTATTTCATATAATAGAGTTAAATAAAGTGCGAAAGGGAGGCAGAAAATGGATAAATATTATTTGGCTGTTGACATTGGCGCATCCAGTGGCCGTCATATGCTGGCAAGTATGAAAGACGGGAAAATGCAGCTGGAAGAGGTATACCGTTTCCCGAATGGAATGACAGAAAAAAACGGGACTCTCTGCTGGGATGTAGAGCGTCTGTTTACAGAAATCAAAAACGGATTGAAAGTATGTAAAGAGCTGGGGAAAATTCCGGTATCCATGGCGATCGATACCTGGGCGGTAGACTATGTACTGCTGGATGAAAATGACAAGATTCTGGGGGATACAGCAGGTTACAGAGACAGCCGTACAAATGGAATGGATGAAAAGGTGTATGAAAAGATTCCGCTGGGAGCTCTGTATGCAAGAACCGGAATCCAGAAACAGATTTTCAACACGATCTATCAGCTGATGGCGGTAAAGGAAAATTATCCGGAGCAGCTGGAACAGGCAGAATCCATGCTGATGATCCCGGATTACTTCCAGTTTTTGTTGACCGGAGTCAAGAAGATGGAATACACCAATGCGACAACGACCCAGCTTGTAAGTCCTCAGACAAAAGACTGGGATTACGAACTGATCGATCTGCTTGGGTTTAACAGGAAGATTTTCAAAGCGATTTCCATGCCGGGAACGGTTGTAGGAAACTTTACAAAAGAAATTCAGGAGGAAGTTGGATTTGACTGTACGGTTGTACTTCCGGCAACGCATGATACCGGATCCGCAGTGCTTGCAGTTCCGACGAATGATGACAATGCGATCTACATCAGTTCCGGTACCTGGTCTTTGATGGGAATTGAGAGAAAAGATGCGGATTGTTCCATGGAAAGTATGCGGGCAAACTTCACAAATGAGGGAGGATATGATTACCGCTTCCGTTTTCTGAAGAACATCATGGGGCTGTGGATGATCCAGTTTGTTAAGAAAGAATGGAAAGAAGAGCTTTCCTTTGCGCAGATATGTGAACAGGCATCCAAAGAGGAGATTACTTCTTTAGTGGACTGCAATGATGATTGTTTCCTTGCTCCAAAGAGCATGATAGAAGCAGTACAGACGTTTTGCAGAGAGAGTAATCAGCAGATTCCGGAGACAATCGGGGAGATTGCGGCAGTGATCTACAACAGTCTTGCAAAATGTTATGGAGAGACGATTCGGGAGATCGAGGAAATTACAGGGAATACATACGATACGATTTATGTAGTCGGTGGTGGTGCGAACGCAGGTTATCTCAACGAACTGACTGCAAAATATACAAAGAAAAAAGTGTCGGCAGGACCGACAGAGGCGACTGCAATTGGAAATATCACGGTTCAGATGCTTCATGATGGAGTGTTTACATCATTGCCTGAGGCAAGAACCTGCATCGGCAAGTCATTTGACATCCGTCACTATGATGAAAACGGAAATGAAAATCAGGAGGTATAAAGCGATGACAAGATATGAATCAGCAAAAGAAATCTATGCAAAATTAGGAGTAGACACAGACGCGGCAATTGAAAAATGTATGCAGGTACCTGTTTCTCTGCACTGCTGGCAGGGAGACGATGTGACAGGATTTGATCACGATGGCCCTCTGACAGGGGGGATCCAGACAACAGGAAACTATCCTGGAAAAGCAAGAACACCGGAAGAGTTGATGGCAGATATGGACAAGGCAATGAGCCTGATGCCGGGAGCAAAGAAGATCAATGTGCATGCGTGCTATGCAATTTTTGAAGATGGGGAGTTCGCAGACCGCGACAAGCTGGAGCCAAAACATTTCCAGAAATGGGTGGACTTTGCAAAAAAAAGAGGAATGGGACTGGATTTCAATCCGACATTCTTCTCTCATGAGAAAGTAAAAGACGGACTGACACTTTCAAGCCCGGACGAAGAGACAAGGAAATTCTGGATTGAGCATGGAAAAGCATGTATCCGTATTTCCAAGTATTTTGCAGAGCAGACAGGAATCCCATGTGTGATGAATATCTGGACAGGAGACGGATTCAAAGATGTGCCTGCAGACCGTATGGGACCAAGAGTTCGTTACAAAGAATCCATCGATGAGATCCTTTCTGAGCCATATGATCCGAAGATGGTAAAACCTTGTGTAGAATCTAAGGTATTCGGAATCGGAGTTGAGGCATACACAGTTGGTTCTGCAGAATTTGCGCTGAGCTATGCGGCAATGAACAAAGAGAAATGCCTGCCGCTGATGGATAACGGACATTATCATCCGACAGAAGTTGTTTCCGATAAGATCCCGGCGCTTTTGACCTTCTTCCCGGAAATCGCACTGCATGTGACACGTCCGATCCGTTGGGATTCTGACCATGTAGTTCTGTTTGATGACGAGACAAAGGAAATTGCACAGGAAATCGTTCGCTGCGAAGGCGGTCTTGACCGCACTTATATTGCCTTGGATTATTTCGATGCATCCATTAACCGTATCTCTGCATGGGTAACAGGATTCAGAAGTTTCCAGAAAGCGCTGCTGAATGCACTTTGTACACCAAGTGCACTCTTAAAAGAACTTCAGGATACCAATCAGATGTCAAAGAAAATGGTGGTAATGGAAGAGTGCAAGACACTTCCAATCGGAGATATCTGGGAGGAGTACTGCAGAAGATGCAATGTTCCGGCAGAAAGCTGGTTTGAAGAAATCGAAAAATATGAGACAGAAGTGCTCGTAAAAAGAGCATAAATGAAAAACGGATGGAACTATCGTTTTTTACGATCAGATCGTGAAGCGGCAGTTCCATCTTTTTATTTTGATTATAATTTCTTTTTTTCACGAGGTAGCGACACCTGTAA
>ENA-OQJC01000139-OQJC01000139.1-human-gut-metagenome-genome-assembly--contig:-NODE-139-length-21199-cov-3.581293_pt1 | contig 21199 bp, 20 predicted proteins | sample MGYA00242600_ERZ504766 | MGnify/ENA primary metagenome ERZ504766 (study PRJEB26092, sample SAMD00036364) | human gut metagenome | host: Homo sapiens | study: EMG produced TPA metagenomics assembly of...
TTGAGATGAGGTTTCTCATAACATAAGTTAGTAAGATCCCATGTAGACGACATGGTTGATAGGCCAGGTGTGGAAGAGCTGTGAGGCTTGGAGCTGACTGGTACTAATAGATCGAGGGCTTTACTTACTAAAATACTGTAGTCTAATTTATAACAAAGAATTAGCCTAATGCGCGAAAACATATAAAACATCTACACTTCTATGTGGTTTTCAGAGTACAAGCTCTGACAAATTCAGTGGCGATAGCTACGAGGATCCACCTGTTCCCATCTCGAACACAGTAGTTAAGCTCGTATACGCCGAAAGTACTTGGCTGGAAGCGGCCTGGGAGGATAGGTAGTCGCTGATTGACTAAAAGGACACACCGAAAGGTGTGTCTTTTTTTGTTGTATTGACTACCTATCCGACCAGGCCTTGGCCTTGGGAAAAGTAGGGCAAACGATTTGAAGGAGCAAAGCGACGCACAAATCGTATTGCATCACTTTCTTTCGAGCCGAGCGAAGCGATGGCGAGAATGATAGTGTAGTCGCAAATGATAACGGACTCTGAGAGATTCCAGCCAACATTGTAGAGGTGTGCAGGCAGTAAAAGGTACAATAGCGGCGTGGGATACGCAGGGCTCATGTTTTAAAGGAGCGTAGCGACGCATAAAACATAGAGCATCGCGTAGTTCGGGGCGTTAAGTAGTGAGCCCTATTTGAAGGAGAGTAACGACGCACAAATAGGTGCGAATCTCTTAGTTCAGACCGTAAGATTCTTCGAAGAAAAATCCACAGGCCCGAACACATAGGTAGTCGCTGATTGAGCCGGTACGTACACTGCGTTACTAGCTTCCTCTACCGCAGCGAGCGCAGCAATGCGGTATGCCACTAAATCAATAGAGCATTAAGCCACTAGCCCCCTAGCATCAAATGATAGTATTCCTACTACCGCAGCGAGCGAAGCAATGCGGTCACGCCCTAAATCAATAGCGCTTTCTCCCTCTAGCCTTTATAGCACTAAAAAGTCACTAACGCCAAGCAATCCGGTCACGCCCTAAATCAATAGCGCTTTCTCCCTCTAGCCCTTCTTAGCACTAAATAAGTCACTAAACCGCAGCCATGCAGCCATGCACTACAATTTTACCCTCGCACCTTGTCCCATCCTCCAAACTATGTTATCATTTCCTTGAAATGAGTTTTCAATATCTATGTATAATTGAAATTTTACCGGTTAATACAATAATACCGAATCGGGAAGAGGGGTAGTCATGCAGAAAAAGATAAACATAGGAATTACCTTCTTTTGGGGTGATTCCTATCAGCATATTTGGTCGAATGGGGCAGGCCAAAATATGTTTTTCTTAAAACTCTGTCTAGAGCAGATAGAATTCGTCAATGAGGTCTATTTCGTGTATTGGGGAAACGAATTAACGAGCCTTCCCAGTCAATTCCAAGGTTTTAATGTAAAGTACTACGAATACCATGAAGTACTCAATAAGACAGATTTGCTCATAGAAGGAACGCTAGCATTAGAACCGGCTATCGGCCGTGCTTTTCGTGCCCAAGGGGCCAGAATCATATCGTATCGCATGGGCAATGATTTTATCATGGATATGGAAAAATTCGTTCATGCCGAACAGGGCGGGCGTGCTTTTAACGGAACACGGTATGATGCCGTTTGGATCGCCCCGCATCTGATGAAAACGAATAAACCTTATGTGGAAATCATTACACGGGCACCGGTTTATGAGGTTCCGCATTTGTGGAGCCCGCTATTTATTGATACAAAGATAAAAGAGCTGAGCTTGGAAGGTATATTCGGTTACAATCCTATTGATCCGGAGCAGCGCCGTGTAGCTGTGATGGAACCTAATATTTCTGTTCTCAAAAATTGCATGACCCCCATATTAATTGCGGAAGAAGTATATCGTCGCAATAAAAATCTACTGAAGCATGTATATCTATGTGGTACGGTTGATAAAAAGAACGTCCACGCCTTCTACAATTTTATCGGCTTTACCGATTTGGTAAGACAGAATATCATGTCCGTAGAAGCTCGCTTTATGACACCGGAATTTTTAGGCAAATATACAGACATCGTCTTAGCATTTCAGTGGGAATGCGGACTCAATTATCTTTATTACGAAGCCCTTTATGGGGGATATCCGCTTGTTCATAACTCCGAATATTTAAAAAAAGAAAACATCGGGTTTACTACGATCAATTTGATGCTTATGCCGGAGCTGATGCCTTAATTAACGCTATTTATGCTTATGATAAGGAAAAAGACTATCATGAGCTGCATAATCGTAAGTATTTAGGAATGCTGTCGCCATTCCATGAAAATAATATTGCAAATTACGAGATGCTCATAAAAGCGCTTTTTTTGATGGGGCAACAGTTTACTTTACCTTTACGAGAAATATATTAGTTAAAATTAGGTTTGACATTTACCTCAATATTTGGTATTATATTCTAGTATCAAGTGTGACTTGGTACTACATAGGGGTATAGCTCAATTGGTAGAGTAGCGGTCTCCAAAACCGTTGGTTGTGGGTTCAAGTCCTACTGCCCCTGCCATCCATAATATAGAAGGCGGCCGCAAGGTCGCTCGTTCTATTCTTGAGGAATTGTAAAATATACGAAAAATTTCCCTTGCAATGAACAGCGTATTATGGTATTATATTCGAGTGGCAAGTTTATGACTCAGTAGCTCAGCTGGATAGAGCGTTTGACTACGAATCAAAAGGTCGGGAGTTCGAATCTCTCCTGGGTCACCATTAGAACCACACTTAGGTGTGGTTTTTTATTTTGTCGATTTTTGTATAATCCGTTTTCGTTAATGACGAATTCCATAGGGGATTTATAGAAAAAATTTATTTCTGACAACCAAAATTATTCCTTGTAAGTTTACATAAATGAGCCTATTCTTATAAATTAGATTCAATTCTAAAGCAGAAATTAGAAGTATAATTTTTTTATTTATTAGTTTAACTTTTTAGAGCTTGATTTTTGTAATTGTATTTATAAGTTAGCTTTAAAAAATCATATTTCTCAATAACTCTTATCAATTTTTGTTGTACAAATGTATACACAAAACGCACAAAATTACATTCCTCTTCATGATAAAAGATGATATAATATTATATATAAAATAACTAAAAGGAAATAAACGAACGGAAAGTGAGATTATCAAAATTATTGTAAAGTTTATTTCCTTAAGAAAGAAGAGGAGATTATGGCTTGGATTAAATCATTTCTACAGTCTCTTTCAGCCGGTGGGATTTTATTACTTATCTCAGCTGCACTGGCAGTCGGAGTAGCAAACTCATCACTGGCAGAACAGTATTTTATGTTCTTAAAACTACCGTTGGGACCATTCCCGGTTGATTTGTGGGTTAACGATGTTTTAATGGCCATATTCTTCTTAGGCGTTGGTCTTGAAATTAAGCATGAAATGATTTACGGTGAATTAAATACGAATGCGAAGCGTATTTTACCGACCATATGCGCTTGTTGCGGTGTTATGGTTCCGGCCATTATTTATTTCGCATTTAACCATGCCAACCCTTTATACCATAGAGGTTGGGCTATTCCGACAGCGACGGATATAGCGTTCTCCATTGGCGTAGTTTCTTTATTGGGGACGCGCGTTCCGGTAGCCATGAAAGTATTACTTACTACATTGGCTGTTGTGGATGATTTGATTGCGGTTATTATCATTGCTGCCGTGTATACCGAATCTTTGTCATTTTTATTCATGGGATTGGCGGTAGTGATTTTTGTTCTCTTGATGATACTGAATAAAAGAGGGATTTTCCATCCTATTCCGTATATTATTCTCGGCCTCGGCTTATGGTACTGTATCTTTAGATCCGGTCTTCATGCGACATTGTCCGGTGTTATTCTGGCCATGACCATACCGTATCGGGCTAAATACAGCACGGGTCGTTTGATTTCACCGATAATGCAGTGGAACAATGCGTTAATCAAATGGATTACCTTCCTAAATCTTACCGCTGTTCGGTCTTTGTTAATGCCGGGGTATCCTTTGGGGACTTTACATACTCCGATTTATTCCATCCGGTTGTACTCGGTGTTTCTTTAGCACTCTTCTTAGGTAAACAAATTGGCGTATTTGCTACCGTATTTGTTTTAGTTAAAACTAAATTGGTTGACATGCCGGTTCATGCAACTTGGTCTCACGTATACGGCATTGCTCTTTGCTGCGGGATTGGCTTTACTATGAGCTTGTTCGTCGATTTATTGGCATTTCCGGCCGGTCATGCTCAGGAAATGGCGAAAGTCGGTATTTTCATGGGCTCCATTCTCTCCGGTGTGTTAGGGTATTTAGTACTTAGATTCTTAACGCCTGATGTAAGTGCCTTAGAACGGAAAGAAGATTAGTTTTATAGTAATTATTGATAGGTTGGTATTGGAGTTCCTACAGCGTTGTTGGGGATTTTAACAATATAAAATTGTATACTAAGAGGTTTATTGAAAATTTTCAATAAACCTCTTTATTTTATTGCCAGTTTTATTTTGAATAGGGTATACTAAGTAGTGCAGAGGAATTAGTTAAGTTAGCGCATCACCATAAATTATAAAATGTGATGAAGCTTATGAGAGGTTATGAATGTGTGAGAAAGTGAAGGAAACATAATGGAGAGTCTTAAAAAAGTTTTTCAAGCGCCGGCTACGGGGGGCATTTTATTGCTGTTAACGGGCAGTACTGGCCGTGCTCGTAGCTAATTCGTCGTTCGGTCCGCAGTACGAAGAAATATTGCATACGTACGTAGGTCCTTTATCCGTATCTCATTGGATTAACGATGTATTAATGGCCGTATTTTTCTTTAGGCGTCGGCCTTGAAGTAAAACATGAAATGCTCGAAGGCGAGCTAAATACAAATGCTAAACGCTTGTTACCGACCATTGCGGCCGTATTCGGTGTTTTAATGCCGGCTTTGATATATACGTTTTTTACTTATAACCAAAGCGAATTGGTTCGCGGTTGGGCGATTCCGACGGCAACGGATATTGCCTTTTCCATCGGTATTATTTCCTTATTGGGATCGCGAGTACCGTTGGCAGCGAAAGTATTTTTGACAACCTTGGCCGTAGTTGACGATTTAATTGCCGTAATAATTATTGCCGCTGTCTATACACCTTCCTTAGAGTTTATGTACTTGGGTGGTGCGGTTCTTGTTTTTGTATTGCTCTTATTATTGAATAAAAAAGACGTAGTCAGCCCGTGGCCGTACATTATTCTTGGCGTAGCTCTTTGGTTCTGTATCTTCAAATCCGGTTTACACGCTACTTTGTCTGGTGTAATTTTAGCCATGACGATTCCGTCCAAAGTGTTGCGTAACGGCGTGGAATTATCGCCGTTAAATGATTGGCATGAGGCATTGGGCGGTTGGATTACGTTCCTTATCATACCGTTGTTCGGTTTTGCCAATGCGGGCGTTTCCTTTGGCGACTTCCAGTGGTCCGAACTTATGCATCCGGTTATTTTGGGGATTTCCCTGGGCCTTTTCGTGGGCAAGCAAATCGGCATTTTCGGTATCATGTTTGTTCTTGTTAAAACGAAGATTGTACCGATGCCTAAGCCACTTACGTGGAAACATGTTTACGGCGTATCCCTCTGTTGTGGTGTAGGTTTTACCATGAGTCTTTTCGTTAATTTATTGGCATTCCCGCCGGGCCATGCGCAGGAGATTGCCAAAGTCGGTATTTTCTTAGGTTCTATTGTATCCGGTATTTTCGGTTATATTATGCTTCGCTTCTTTACTCCGGAAGTGAAATTAACTGAACCGGAAGATCCGTTTTTCCATAAAAATCATTTAGTATAATCGTTTGAAACGATAACGATTGATGCTGGGACTGTTACTTTTAAGAAAGAGTAGCAGTCCTTTTAGTTTCCCCGTTGAGACATGCTAAGGGTCAACTAAATATACGGCTAAATGTAATAACTATATCGAAGATATTAATCGAAAGTGGGAAAAAGCCCCGTTTATTTTGATTAAAGTGGTGATTATAATTGATAAAAGGGGGCGAATTTTGACAAAATTCCCAAAATAAAGTAAAATAGTATTGCATTTAGATACGAGGTGGAAATATTGAGAAAACTTAGAATAGTGACAGTTCTCTTAACGTTTCTAATGGCTTGTACTTCAGTAGTATTGGCTGATGTAGGACGCGGCGATCGCGGCAGCGAAGTACAATTTGTTCAGCGTTTGATGATAACGCAAGGGTACTTGGTTGATACAGCTGACGGTGTTTTTGGTAATAATACGGAATATGCAGTGCGCATGTTCCAAAAACAAAACGGCTTATCCGCTACGGGTAAGGTGGATAGCGACACCTTGGCAGCGATGAAAGAGAACAATAAGAAATTTGCAGCAGCACAACAGTCTCGCAATGTGCGCAATAGCGTAGAAGTGTCACGTTTTGGTGATCGAGGTCGCTCGGTTTCCGATTTGCAGGCTCGTTTAGCCCACAGTGGTTTTTCACCGGGTTCGATTGACGGTATTTTCGGCAATGGCACAGCCAATGCCTTAAAACGTTTCCAGAAGGCAAACGGATTAACCGTAACCGGTGAAGTGGACAGCAAGACAATGGAGCTCTTAGCTAAAGAGCGCGGTATTCCGACAGAGTATAAGAAGACGATGACGATGAATGCCACAGCCTATTCCGCATATGATCCGGGTAATTCTTCATATACGGCACGAGGCAATTTATTGAAACGTGGGTATGTGTCAGTGGATCCTGATGTGATTCCGTTAGGCACAGCGGTTTATGTCGAGGGCTACGGATATGCAGTCGCGGATGATACCGGCGGCGATATTATTGGTAATCGTATCGATTTAGCCATGGATTCTCATGGCGAGGCCATAGATTTTGGTCGACAAACCGTTAAGGTTTATATTTTAGAATAAGAGAATAAGATTTTAGAGAAGCGTTAGTACTATGTATGAATTTACTTTTATGAATTCAATTATTTATTAACATCTAAAATGCAGCTAAAGAGGCTGTAACAAAAACGAGGATTCATTTCTTCGTTTAGGTTATAGTCTCTTTTGTTATTCAAAATACGGAATGGGCTAGTCGTAATGTTTGATAGGTAATGGATGTTTTGACTATCCACTCTTGAAAGATACTTGCAAACTACGAACGTTCAGATAAAAATTAACCTTGAATGTATGGATTTTTACCTTTAGAGTATGTATTTTCCGAACGTTTTGTGGTATCCTTAAAAGAGAACAAGGTTGTTGGCATAGTCGGCAACGTTATTTTTTGTATAAGGAGGTATACAGTGGAAAAAAGTGCGACGCGTTGAGCGCATGGTAGCGCTTACTAAACTGTTGGTAGATTCTCCGCAAGAATTGATATCTTTACGCTATTTTTGCGATTTTTTTGATATTGCAAAGTCCACACTCAGCGAAGATTTAAGTTCCGTGAAAACAGCTTTGCAACATTTTTCCTTAGGCACCTTGGAAACGGTGGCCGGAGTAGCCGGTGGTGTTCGCTTTATCCCGTATCGGCAAGGGGAGCGGGCCATGTCTGTCCTTCGTGAAGTACAGCAGCGTTTACAAGAACCGGACCGCGTAATTCCGGGTGGTTTCTTGTATATGTCGGATATTTTATATGATTGGCATATTGCCAGCCGTTTAGGCGAGATTTTTATGACTCGCTTTGCCGACCGGAACCCGGACTATATTATGACGGTAGAAACAAAAGGAATTCCGTTGGCGGTTATGGTGGCGCGAGCTTTTAACAAACCCCTTGTTATTGCGCGCCGTGACAGCAAGGTGACAGAAGGTTCGTCTATCAGTATTAACTATGTGACCGGATCGAATCGTCGCATTCAGACTATGTCGCTTACGAAACGGGCCATTCCGCCTAAATCCAAAGTATTGCTCATTGATGATTTTATGAAAGCCGGCGGTACGGCGAACGGCATGCGGGAGCTGGTTACCGAAATGGGCGGCACCGTGGTTGGTATCGGTGTACTGGTATCGACGCCGGATCCTAAAGTTGTAAAAGATTGCGAAGCACTCTTAATTCTTAATGGTGTTAATGAAGAAACACGCAGTATTGATATCGAACCTGTAAATTTAGAGGCTGATAAGGAGGCCTAATTGTATGAAACCTATTACATCTTTGATTTTAGCGGCCGGTAAAGGGACCCGCATGAAGTCTAAACTACCGAAAGTATTGCATCCCGTAGCGGGCAAGCCTATGGTGGAACGCGTACTTGAAACCGTAAAAACAGTGGGCACAGAACGCAATGTTGTAATTGTCGGTTTTGGCGGTGAACAAGTGCAGGCGTACTTGGGTGAGGCTGCTGAATTCGTGACCCAGACCGAGCAAAAAGGCACCGGCCATGCTGTTAAGCAGGCCAAACCTTTATTAGGTGATTACAAAGGGACCATATTATTGCTCTGCGGTGATACGCCACTCGTAACGCGTGAATCGTTGGAAGCGCTGTTAGCCGAACATGAAGCAACCGGTGCAGCGGCTACTGTGTTGACGGCTCATATGGCTGATCCGACCGGGTACGGCCGCATTATTCGCGAAGAAGGGACGGGTAAGGTTCTTCGCATTGTGGAACAAAAAGATGGCAAACCGGAAGAGTTGGCGGTACAGGAAATCAATACCGGTATGTATGCCTTTGACAGTGAGAAGCTATGGCCGTGTTTGGAACAGTTATCCGATGACAATGCGCAGGGCGAACTCTATATTACCGATGTGGTAGGTATTTTGGTAAATCAGGGTGACCGTGTAAGTGCCTATATGATGACCAACGAAGAAGAGTCGTTAGGCGTTAACTCCCGAGCACAATTGGCGGAAGCAGAACGTATTTTGCGTGAGCGCACGAACCGTCATTTCATGGACCTCGGTGTGACGATTATCGATCCCGCATCCACTTATATTGCACCGGAAGTTGTAATCGGTGCCGATACGGTAATTTTACCGGGGACCTTGCTTGAAGGGTCAACGGTTATCGGTGAAGGTTGCAAAATCGGACCACATAGTCGTTTAACCAATGTAAAGGTGGGCAACGAAGTGGTTATGCATTTTACCTATGCTCATGATTGTGAAGTAAAAGACGGTGCCGATATCGGACCGTATGTACATTTACGCCCTGATACAGTTATCGGCGAATCCGTTCATATCGGTAACTTTGTGGAAGTGAAGAACAGTATTGTCGGTAAAGGGACTAAATTCCCACACTTATCGTATATTGGTGACAGTGATGTGGGCAGCGGCGTTAATATAGGATGCGGTACAATTACGGTTAACTATGACGGCAAATTAAAACACCGTACTAAAATCGGTGACGGTGCTTTTGTGGGCTGTAACTCTAATTTGGTAGCCCCGGTTTCGGTAGGTGATTACAGTTATATCGGCGCCGGTTCCACCATTACCAAAGATGTACCGGCTAAATCTTTGGCGGTAGGTCGGGCTCGTCAGATTGTAAAAGAAAACTGGGTGACTGACGATACATTTAAGAAAAAATAGAAAAAAGTTGTTTACTTTTTTGCAATAAAGACGGTAATAGTATACAATAATAAAGATGAGGTTTGCTAGGAGCAACGAAGTTATTAATTAGCAAAAGGGGTATTGAATCATGGCATTTGAAGACGGTAAGAAACTTAAAATTTTCACAGGTAATGCGAATCCGGAGTTGGCGAAAGAAATCTGTGATTACTTAGGCTTACCTTTAGGCGAAGCGTTCGTAGGTCGTTTCAACAATGGCGAAGTACAGATTATGATTGATGAAAGCGTACGCGGTAAAGATGTATTTATCGTGCAACCTACCAGCTATCCGGTAAATGATAATTTAATTGAGTTATTAGTTATGGCTGATGCCTTAAAACGTGCCTCTGCGCGTCACATTACGGCGGTAGTACCGTACTATGGCTATGCTCGTCAGGACCGTAAAACTCGCGGTCGTGAACCGATTACGGCTAAATTGGTAGCTGACTTAATGCAGACAGCCGGCATCACTCGTTTGGTAACAATTGACCTTCATGCCGGTCAGATTCAAGGCTTTTTCAATGTGCCGGTGGACCACTTATTCGGTGCCTCCATTTTGGCAAAATACATTAACGAAAAGAAAATGGAAGATTTAATCGTTGTATCGCCTGACCTTGGCGGTGTAACGCGTGCTCGTGATTTGGCCGATCGTATCGGTGCGCCGATTGCGATTATCGAAAAGAAACGTCCGCAACCGGGTGTGGCTAAAGTTATGAACTTAATCGGTAATGTAGAAGGTAAGAACTGCATCATTATCGATGATATCGTTGATACAGCGGGCTCTTTGGTTGAAGGGGCTAAAGCACTTAAAGAATTCGGTGCTAAATCTGTTATGGCTTGTGTAACGCATGCTGTATTGACTGACCCTGCTTGCGAACGCATTGAAAACTCCAATATTAAGGAATTAATCGTAACCAATACAATTGATTTACCGGAAGAACATAAATTACCAAATATTACGTCCTTGTCGGTAGCGCCTTTATTGGGTGAAGCTATTATGCGTATCTTCCACGAAGTATCCGTAAGTAATTTGTTTGACAAATAATTTTTCTCTGCATGGCTGTTTATGCCTCTGTAGAGCGATGTGTGTAACCTCCGGAATCCTTTCCGGAGGTTCTGTTTTTCGTAGATAAAGGATGTAAACAGTGAAAATGGTTGTAGGGCTCGGGAATCCGGGCCGTGAATATGAAAAGACAAAACATAATATAGGCTTTATGGTCATCGATGCTATGGCGGCGAAAGAAGCTCATACGCCATGGCGTGAAGATTTTAAAGCGCTCATTACGACGATAACAATTGACGGCGAGAAGGTTCTTTTGGTTAAACCGCAGACGTTTATGAATGCCAGTGGTGAATCGGTAGGCCCTTTGATGCGGTATTATAAAATAGATCCGGCCGATGTATATTGTGTCTACGATGATATGGATTTGCCGGTTGGTAAAATCCGTATTCGCCCTAATGGCAGTGCCGGTGGGCATAATGGGATTAAATCCCTCATTGCTCATATGGGCACATCAGAGTTTCCTCATTTCCGTTTCGGTATCGGCCGACCGTTACCGCAATGGACGGTTATCGACCATGTATTGGCACCGTTCCCGGAAGAACAGCAGGATAAGGTGAATAAAGGCATTGAAGATATGGCTAAAGCTATTTTAGGCACCTTAGAGGTAGGGCTCGACAAAGGTATGAATTTATACAACCCACGTAAAGGTCGTCGTCAATAATAGTCGCGTAATGCTGATTGCGTATGGTTTTAAAATAACGGTTAAGTGAGAATATTTAATAATAACACTTGACAAGTTTTAATAATTTCGATATAATAACTCTATTATCCGGATAGATTGTCAGTGTTAATGCTTGAGGAGGATGAACTTTAAACCCAACAATGTCATAATCTTGAACATTCCTGAGCAGTCGTACGGGTATGTGGTAATAACCCAACCACTTTTTAGCAGTTGGTTTTAACCCAAATCGCTGTAAGTTATAAGAATAACAAAGGAGGTTCGATTATGAACAAGATTCAAAGTTTATCGAACCGCTTATCGGTGCTGGGATATAGTGGTTTCGAGATTTCTCACATTATTAATTATGCCGCCAGAGGCAAAGAGTTAACAACATTGAGTAAACATCAGTTGCGAGATGTTATTCAGCAAATGGAAAAATATGTAACGCTAGGTACGCAATATGCGGCCGCTTATAGCAAGTAAGCTTTAGCGTAAACACAGGAGACTATACGGAGCTATAGTCTCCTTTTTTTCGATATAAGGGAGAACGGAGGATTACATGTTCGTACGACAAAATCATAAACCGCGTAAGCAACGTTCGTTTCCTGCCGGGCCACGCCAAACAAGGCGTATGGGAATGTCAGTGAAATGTATGATTTTTTGCGATGGCGATATTTTATTATTACAAAAAAAGGATAGAGAAGGACTCAGACCATGGGAATTTCCCGGTGGCGGTCTTGAGTTTGGTGAAGATTTACATGATGCGGCGTTACGAGAAGTTCGTGAAGAAACCGGTCTTACGGTCGAACTGCTGGATGTAGCCGGTCTGTGGTCCTACAAACGCAATAAATTGCAGTTTTTGACAGGGGTCATCTTCATTGCCAAAGCAAATAATCGTGATGTAGTATTGTCGGACGAACACACAGACTTTGCTTGGGTCAAACCGGCAGAGCTTAATACCTATCGGTTGCAGGATTCCTTACGTGAGGCTTTGGATCGCATTAAAACGAGCAATGAGCGGGGCCGGGAATTACGTCAATATTTTGTAGAAAATTATAAATAGCGATTTAGTATTTATAAAATTACAAATAGATACACCGCCATTACTATAAAATGGTATAATTGTATGTATATAAAAATAAGCAAACAGAGGTTTTATTTTGAAAACACATACACAAACGAAAAATAATAATAGGGAACGTAATAATATAGCATTAAATCAGTCACGCATGCCTTTTGTAGAAGCGTTGGAGGCTTATAAAGAAGAGCATTTCGTGCCGTTTCATACACCAGGTCATAAAATAGGCGTAGGAGCGCCTGCTACATTAAAAGCATGGATGGATCCGGCACTGCCGTATGATTTAGGCGTGATGTATGCGCTGGATGATTTACATGAACCGGAAGGTTCGTTAAAAGAAGCGCAAGATTTGGCGGCTCAATTATATGGGGCCGATTACACTTGGTTTTCTATAAACGGAACCACCGCTTTAATTGAAACAATGATTATGGGCACAGTCGGTGCCGGTGATACGATTATTATTCCCCGTGAAGCACACCGCTCAGTAATGGGCGGTTTAATTTTAAGTGGCGCCAAGCCGGTCTACTTGGAAGGGCGTTTTGACGAGCGCTTCGGTGTACCGTTGGGGACTACACCTAGTGAAGTAGAAACAGTCTTAAACGAGCATCCGGAGGCGAAAGCCATCGTTTTGGTAAACCCGAATTATTATGGCATTGCCATTGATTTAGAAGCTATAGTATTATTAGCTCATAAGAAAGGTGTTATTGTTCTTGTAGATGAAGCTCATGGAGCCCATTTGCCGTTTGGTAAAAACTTACCTAAAAGTGCCTTGGCCTGCGGCGCCGATTTAGTGGCACAAAGTACGCATAAATTAATCGGATCTTTAACACAAACATCGATGCTTCATGGACAGGATATGCTCATTAATGAACGACGCATCACGCAGGTGCATCAGATTTTGCAAAGTACCAGTCCTAATTATATATTTCTGGCCAGCCTTGATATGGCGCGGCATCAAATGGCGACAAAAGGCCGTGAGTTAGTCACCAAGGCGGAAATGCTGGCACAGGAATTGCGCCGGGATTTGCAGAACATTCCGGGGATTAATGTACCGGCTGCGGAAGATTTTAACGGTTTATATGATTATGATGCGACCAAGGTGCTCATTGATTTTTATGAGCTCGGCTTGACCGGTGTAGAAGCGGAAAAATTGCTTCGCAAGGAAGGTATCGAGGTAGAATTGGTACAGGCTTATCATGTGTTGGTGCTCATTACGCTAGGCGATACCAAGGACAGTATTAAACGACTGGTCGATGCGGTAAGTAAGGTGGCGGCGAATGTAAAGGAATTTAAGCAATCAAGCCCTCAGGCAAAGCCACTGGCTACGGGTACGCGTTTGCCAAGTCCGGAAGTGGTACTGACGCCACGGGAGGCTTTTTACAGTAAAACAGAAACTGTGGCCCTTGCGGAGACGGCAGGGCAAATCAGTGGTGAGACTATCAGTTATTACCCGCCGGGGATTCCCTTTGTCAGCGTAGGCGAACGAATTACACCGGCGGTGTTGGCCTATATCAAAGAGCGGCAAGCCATGGGCTTTTTGCCAAATGGCTGTGCTGATAAAACATTAAAAACAATTCGTATTATTAGTAAATGAGGTGTGACCCGTGGGCCGTTTAATAATTATTGAAGGTGGCGACGGTAGCGGTAAAGCTACGCAGACGGCGCTATTGAAAGAACGTTTACTCAAAGAAGGCTATAAGGTAAAATCCGTGAGTTTTCCCAATTACGACAGTCCGGCTGCCATGCCGGTAAAGATGTATTTAGCCGGTGATTTCGGTAAAAAACCGTCCGATGTAAATCCCTTCGTGGCCAGCTCTTTATACGCTGTGGACAGATTTGCTTCTTTTCGCATGGATTGGCAAAACTTCTACGAAGAAGGGGGGATTATTTTAGCCGATCGCTATACGACCTCCAATATGGTACATCAAATGGTAAAATATGAAGACCCGGCGGAACGCAAGGCATTCCTCGACTGGTTGGAAGATTTTGAGTTCGTAAAATTCGGCTTACCGCGACCTGATGCGGTATGTTTACTGGATATGCCCCTTGCAGTGAGCGAAGCACTTATGGCGGAGCGCAAACATAAAACCGGTGGCGCTACCGGCGATATTCATGAGAAAGACCATGCGTATTTGGGCCGTGTTCACGGAGCCTATGATGAATTGGTGGCACGTTATAATTGGCAGCGTATTGCCTGTGCCGATGAGCATATGAATCTTCGCTCCATAGAAGCCATTCATGAGGATGTGTATAACGCAGTAGCTGCCGTATTGAATGACTTAGAGCCTTCGCTTTGAGTTGTTTTTTAGGGGCTTCACGGTATATAATAAATATGTTGTAATACATTGAGGAGGCACCATGTCGTATTTTGAGCAAGTTATCGGTCAAAAGGCTACAATCGACCATTTGACGATCTTGGTAGAGCGCGGTACCTTACCCCATAGTTTGTTATTTTATGGGGAAAAGGGACTGGGAAAATTAAATACGGCTATTGGCTTAGCTTCTTTATTAATAGGCCGACAAGTCTTTTCGGCTGACGGCGGCGCTCAGTTTTTAGAAGCGGTAGCGAATGCTCGTCAAGCGGATGGCGAATCGGAGAAAAAAACGGAAGCGGAAGGCCTTCCTATTTACGTTGATGGCGGTCAGGCTTTTTGGTTACGGCCGATGAAGAATATGCTGAAGGTAGAGCAGTGGTATGAGCTGTTAAGTTCCTATTTAGGGCGTACCGGTGGCGGCCGGCGAGTTGTTATCGTAGAAGATTTTCAAACGACTAATGCAGTTATGGCCAATGCCATGTTAAAAACCATTGAGGAGCCGCCGGCTGATGTTTTTTTCATAATTATAACGAATCAAATTGCTTCGGTGTTACCTACTATTAAATCACGGTGCATGCTGGTTCCTTTCGGACCGGTAAGTAATGATATTATTACGGCGGCACTGCGTAAGGAAGGTTTTACCGAAGATTTACAACAAGCTTTGGGAGCCGGTCAGGGCAATCCTGATTTGGTTCGTGAGCTGGTCCTGAGAGGCACGTTGCCACTATTGGAACAGACCGTAAAAATGCTGGAACAGCTGCCGAAAGCTTTGTTTTTTACACAGTTGAGTCTGCAAACAGAATCCCTTAAACGCGATGACATGCGCGAGTTAATGGGCTGGTTGCGGCTTTTGGCGCGCGACATGATGGCTTTAAGAGCCGGTGCGCCGGATGATGTACTACAGTGTCCTCTCCATAAAGAGCGTTTATTGCAAATATTACCGTCATGGAAGGTGAAAACCTTATTGACCGTAGAGCGGGAAACGCTGGCGGCGGAAGAGGCACTTCGATTAAATGTGAAAGCAGGTTTGGTTATGGATGGCGTATTGCTTGCCCTTCGCCAAGCCTTAAAGGAGGACACCCAGTGACAACCATAGTCGGTGTTAGATTTAAAAAAGCGGGTAAAATTTATTATTTTGCTCCCGGTGGTGCCAGCTTGAACTTAGGTGACGGTGTTATTGTTGAAACGGCTCGCGGTCTTGAATTCGGCGATGTGGTAATTGCACCGCGTCAAGTGGACGAAGAATCGGTAATTCAACCGCTTAAAAGCGTAATCCGTAAGGCCACCCCGAAAGATTACAAACAAGTAGAAAAAAATAAGCAGCGTGAAGAAAAGGCGTTTGAGATTTGTTTGGAAAAAATTGCCAATCGCAAATTGCCGATGAAGCTTATCAATGTTGAATATACTTTTGACATGAATAAAATCATCTTCTTCTTTACCGCTGACGGACGCATTGACTTCCGTGATTTGGTTAAAGATTTAGCCACCGTATTCCGTACGCGTATTGAATTGCGTCAGGTAGGGGTGCGCGATGAAGCTAAAATTTTAAACAGTATCGGTGCTTGCGGCCGTGCTTTATGCTGTGCCACATTCCTGGGGGATTTTTCACCCGTATCGATTCGCATGGCTAAGGATCAGAATTTAAGCCTTAATCCAACGAAGATTTCCGGTGTATGTGGGCGTTTGATGTGCTGCTTAAATTATGAAAATGATTTGTATGCCAAAGGCGGCGATTTATATACGCAGAAAACTAAAGTGGCGCCCGTTATTATAGAACCGCCGGGCATCGGTAAAGATGTAGTAACCGATGAAGGCATGGGCAAGGTATTGAAGATTAATCGCAACAAGAAAACGGTAAAAGTACAGCTGGAAGAAGGTCGTACTATCGACTTGCCGTGGACTGATATCGTATTGCCTGATGAAGAATAACGAGGAGCGACTGGACGATTTATTGATTGGCGGAATGAAGCTGTGGCAGCGGACCGACCAATTTCGCTTTGCCATTGATGCGGTATTACTGGCGCATTTTCCAAAACTTAGTGAAAAGCGCCGCTATGCCGATTTAGGCACGGGAACAGGGGTAATTCCTTTACTCATGACGGCTCTCGGCGCCAAGCAGATTACGGCCGTTGAAGTGAATCCGGTGCTGGCCGATTTAGCACGCCGTAATATTACATTAAATCAAAAAGAAGTGGAAATTTCTTTGGTTGAAGCAGATTACTGTAAGCTTGAAGGTCCTGAATGGGTGGAGCGATTTGATGCAATTCTTATCAATCCACCATATTTTACGGCTGCGCAGGGAGCAATACCCCAATCTTCTGATGTGAGTTTAGCTCGTCATGAGACGATGTATGATATTTCTGATATTGCAAGGGCAGCAGCAAAGCTCGTAAAATATCAGGGACAGGCTTTTTGGATTTACCCGGTAAGTCGACTGATGGATTTATTGGGTGCTTTAAAAGCAGCAAAATTAGAACCGAAGCGAATGCGTTTTGTCCATAGTATGCCGGGCAAAGCGGCTAAATTGGTTCTCATTGAAGCGCGTAAGGCGGGGCAGGTCGGTTTAATTACAGAAGCCCCTTTATATATTTATGACACACCGAATGTGTACAGTGAGGAGGTGCGTAGTTGGTATGACAGAGACTAAAGGAACTTTATATTTAGTACCTACGCCCATAGGCAATCTGGAAGATATGACCTATCGGGCTGTCCGTGTTTTACAGGAAGTGCATACCATAGCGGCCGAAGACACGCGGCACAGCGGCTTATTGTTAAAACATTTTGATATTAAAAAGCCTTTAATATCCTATCATGAGCATAATAAGGATGCGAAGGAAGAGCCCTTAATGGAGTTGTTACTAAGCGGTCACGATGTGGCGGTTATCAGTGATGCAGGTATGCCGGCTATTTCCGATCCGGGCGCCGATCTTGTATTAGCGGCCATAGACGCGGGAATTCCTGTGGTACCGTTACCCGGGCCGAATGCGGCCTTGACGGCACTCATTGCGTCGGGGCTCGATACGAGGGAATTTACTTTTTTAGGCTTTTTACCAAAGAAAAGCAGTCACCGCAAAGAATTGTTGGAGCGCGTGGCTACATATGAAGGCACTTTATTGTTCTACGAAGCGCCTCATCGTTTACAAGCTTCATTACAGGAGTTATATAAATATTTAGGCAATCGTCCTATTGTGGTAGGGCGGGAGTTGACTAAAAAGTTCGAAACTTTTGTGCGTACCAACTTGGAAGCTTTGCAAAAAGCGGAGGATTTGGTTACTATTAAGGGTGAATTTGTTTTAGTCGTAGGCGGTGCCGTCACCGTTGAGGCTGAGGCGGAGACGACGGAAACAATGTCAACCGATGATTATGTAAGTGCTGTGATGATGCTTATGGAAGCCGGAACGGCTAAAAAAGAAGCAATACGCGAAGTTGCCAAACGACTGGGCGTAGCCAGACGCGATGTGTATAATGCCGTTGAAGCGGCACAGGACACATAAATCGATTAGGCATTAAATGTTTAGATTGATGAAACCGTGAATGATAAATAATTAAATTCAGAAGGCTACACCTTGTTATAGAATAAGAGGAGGTTATTGTATGTCAGATACAACCAACAAACGATTTTATATTACAACACCAATTTATTACCCAAGTGCCAAGCTTCATATCGGTCATACTTATTGTACGACCATTGCCGATACGGTAGCACGTTTCAAACGCCGCGCCGGCTATGATGTGCGCTTTTTGACAGGCTCTGACGAACACGGCCAAAAAATCCAACGTGCTGCTGAAGCAATGGGGATTACGCCGCTTGAATATACCACTACGGCTTCCAAGAATTATGGAAAGCCCTTAACATTTCCAATGATGATTTCATCCGCACTACGGAAAAACGTCATGAAAAAGTAGTTCAGTACTTATTCCAAAAAGCCTATGACAAAGGCGATATTTACAAAGCTAAATACAAAGGTTGGTATTGCACACCGGATGAAACATTCTGGACCGAACAAAAATTGGGCCCTAACCATACTTGTCCTGATTGCGGTCGTCCTGTAGAACAGGTCGAAGAAGAAAGCTATTTCTTCAGAATGGGTAAATACGCCGATCAATGGCTAAAATTTATCGACGAAAATCCTGATTTCATCCAGCCGGAAGCACGCCGTAACGAAATGATTCAATTCGTTAAACAGGGCCTTGAAGATTTGGCCGTATCCCGTACCAGCTTTGATTGGGGCATTAAAGTACCGTTTGACCCTAAACATGTTGTGTACGTATGGTTTGATGCCCTTGTTAACTACATCAGTGCATTGAATCCATTGGAAGAAGATGACAGCTTATTCAAAAAATTCTGGCCTGCTGACATTCACTTGGTAGGTAAGGAAATCGTACGTTTCCACTCCATCATTTGGCCGATTATGCTCATGAGCCTTGAATTGCCGATTCCTAAAAAAGTATTCGGCCACGGCTGGCTCGTTGTAGACGGCACCAAAATGAGTAAATCCCTCGGCAACGTGGTGGATCCGATTCCGCTCATTAATATGTACGGTTCCGATGCCCTTCGTTACTACTTATTGAGTGGAATTCACTTGGGCAATGACGGTAACTTTACATTGCCTAACTTTGTACAGCGCGTTAACTCCGATTTGTCTAACGACTTAGGTAACTTGTTAAATCGTACCGTTGCGATGATTGAAAAATATCACGGCGGTGTGATTACGGCCATGCCTTCCGTTAGCGAATACGACAAAGATTTAGCAGCTATGGCTGAAGCTACGGTTAAAGATTATGAAACCTACATGGAAGCCTTTGATTTGAACCGTGCGTTGAAAGCAGTTTGGGCCTTTATCAGCCGTACCAATAAATATATTGACGAAACTATGCCTTGGGTACTTGCTAAAGGGGCTGAAGCAGGGGATGCTGAAAAATTGCAGACCGTAATGTATCATTTGGCGGAAGCACTTCGCATTATTGCCGTGCTTGTGGATCCTGTAATTCCTACGGGCGCGCCTAAAATTTGGGATCAATTAGGCATTACCGGTTTCGCCGATGCCAAAATCGACGATGTACGTCAGTGGGGCGGTTTAGTGAGTGGCACGAAAGTAGTAAAAGGGGAACCGATTTACCCTCGCTTCGAAGTACCTGAAATGGTAGATGCACCGGCAGCTACTGAAACTAAAGCAGAGGAAAAAGCGGCCGCTAAAACAGGTACGGAAAGTGCGGGATGAAACAGACCGTACCAATGAAACTGCCGAAGCAGGTGAACAGGAAATTCCACCGATTAAAGACAATGTGGAATATGACGATTTTGCCAAACTCGACTTGCGCGTGGCTAAAGTTATTTCCTGTGAAAAAGTTAAAAAATCCAAGAACTTTTAAAATTTGTCTTAGATGTGGGCGTGGAAGAACGCACCGTAGTAAGCGGTATTTCCCAGTACTACGAACCGGAAGATATGATTGGCAAAAAAGTCATTTATCTTGCCAACTTGGCGCCAAAGAAATTCATGGGTATTGAATCGTACGGCATGATTTTATCGGCCTCCGACTTTGCCGATAACTTAGAAGTAACCAACATTGAATCGCTTATTCCGGGAAGCTTGGTGAAATAAGATGGAATTATTTGATACGCATGCGCATATTAACGACAATCGTTTCGACAATGACCGTGAAGCCATGTTGGCAGATTGCCGAGCACAAGGTGTTCGCTATATTATGTGTCCTGCCGTTGACCGCGGTACCGCTGAATCAGCCATTGCTTTGGCTGAGAAATACGATTATGTGTATGCAGCCGTAGGCGTGCATCCTCACGAATCGAAAGACGTGACGGAAGCGGATTATGAATATTTTAAAGAACAAGCTCTTAATAATGACCGGGTAAGAGCTATCGGCGAAATCGGTTTGGATTATTACTATGATTTTTCCGACCGTGAAACGCAAATGCGTGAATTCAAACGCCAATTGGCACTAGCCCGCGAAGTGGATTTGCCGATTATTATTCATGACCGCGATGCGCACGGCGATATTATGGATACGCTCCGCAATGACGGCAAGGGGAACTACGGTATCTTCCATTGCTATTCCGGCAGTTGGGAAATGGCGAAAGAAGCCATTAAAATGGGTTTTTATATTTCTTTTGCCGGTCCGGTAGTATTTCCGAAGTCTACAAAGCTTAAAGAAGTGGCCAAACAGGTTTCGCTCGATCGCTTATTGATTGAAACGGATTCGCCGTATTTGACACCGCCACCATTCAGAGGGCGTCGTAACGATCCGAGCAAGACTCAGTTCGTAGCACAGGAAATTGCCGCTTTACGTGGTATGGAAGCAGACGAAATAGCAGCCATTACCCTTGAAAACGGTAACGAATTTTTAATATTAAATAGTATAAATATTAGTAACCAATAAGAGCTCTCTTCGTGAGTTTTGCGAAGAGAGCTCTTTTATTGTACGCCGAATAGGCATGACAAAACCCCCAGTTAAACTGGGGGTCGGTAAAAAATTCTTATAGAAAAGGAAAGAACCTCCTAATGATACAATGAAGTTGGTCTGGCAACCACAACATTTCAA
>ENA-OQJC01000144-OQJC01000144.1-human-gut-metagenome-genome-assembly--contig:-NODE-144-length-20976-cov-7.807809_pt1 | contig 20976 bp, 17 predicted proteins | sample MGYA00242600_ERZ504766 | MGnify/ENA primary metagenome ERZ504766 (study PRJEB26092, sample SAMD00036364) | human gut metagenome | host: Homo sapiens | study: EMG produced TPA metagenomics assembly of...
TGGAAGGCACGTACGCGATTACGAGAGGAGCCCGCATGGAGGCTTACAAGCAAGAGTTCATCAAGTTTATGGTTGAGTCCGACGTCCTTAAGTTCGGCAGCTTTACGCTCAAGAGCGGCCGTCAGTCTCCGTTCTTTATGAATGCCGGCGCTTACGTGACGGGCTATCAGCTCAAGAAGCTGGGCGAGTATTACGCCCAGGCCATCCACGATAACTTTGGCGACGATTTTGACGTGCTGTTTGGGCCGGCCTACAAGGGCATTCCGCTGGCCGTCGTGACCGCAATTGCCTACCACGAGCTGTACGGCAAGGAGGTCAAGTACTGCTGCGACCGCAAGGAGGCCAAGGACCACGGCGCCGACAAGGGCAACCTGCTGGGCTATGAGCCCCAGGACGGCGATCGCGTGGTCATGGTCGAGGATGTCACCACCAGCGGCAAGTCCATCGACGAGACCTATCCCAAGGTTAAGGCTGCTGCCGACGTCGAAATCAAGGGCCTGATCGTGTCCCTCAACCGCATGGAGGTCGGCAAGGGTGGCGTGACCACCGCTCAGAAGGAGATCGAGGCCAAGTACGGTTTCCCCGTCGCGAGCATCGTCTCCATGGCCGAGGTCGTCGAGACCCTCTACAACCACGAGATCGACGGCAAGGTTGTCATCGACGACGAGCTCAAGACCGCCATCGACGCCTACTACGAGCAGTACGGAGCTCGGGAGTAGGTAGTTACGCGGGTTTACCAACCCGCGTAACCAGTTGACGCTGCAAGCCCGCCAGAGCGGCAATCTGCCTTTCAGCTTCGGCGGCATGACCAGAAGGTCAATGCCGCCTCGTTTCAAGGCACCTTGCTCGCTCTGACGGGCTTTCGCTGTCGTTGCCAAAACATCGGCGTTGCCGTAGTGGTCATTGGGGACGTTCTTGTTTGACTAGTCGTTTAAGAACGTCCCCAATGACTAGTCAGAAATGAGCGTGGATAATCTCCCGTTTTTGGCCCCCGTGTGGACTCAAAGTGGGAGATTATCCACGCTCGTTTTAATATGGCTGGGCTGCGGTGCCTATCTAATCGGCTCAGCGTCTTCCCTGAGAATCGAAAGATACTCTTCATACCCGTACTGTCGGTATCTCTGTCTTGACTCGTCGAGTGGACGGAGGATACCCAATTCTTCAAATGATTTGACGAGCGAGCTCGCGGTGCTCCTACCGATATCGAGTCGGGCAGCGATAAATGCGGTGTCGAGGATGGGATGCTCTTCAAGAAGGCTCAGCAGCCTTTGTCCGTTTGCGGCAGTCCTTCCGAGATTTTCGGTAATAGCTGCCGTCGAACGGTTGTGGAGATCAACAAGACTCTTTAAAGACCCTACCGAGTCCTTCGCACTCTCAAGAAGACTGGCGCAGAAAAACTCTATCCATTCCTCGTAAGTTCCTCGTTCCCTTACGGATGTGAGTTGTCGGTAGTACTCGCTTCGATTTTTCTTGAACTGGAACGATGGATAGAACAAGCAAGAATGAAGAACGCCATCATTGATGAGCATAAGTGTAATGAGAAGCCTGCCCAGGCGACCGTTTCCGTCTAGGAATGGATGGGCAGTTTCAAATTGGTAATGGACGAGCGCCGCCCGCACGATCGGATCCATTTCGACTTGAGGCTCATTGATAAATCGTTCGAGGTCCTGGAGCGTGTTGCTCAAATCTTCAATGTTTGGAGGGACGAACGATGCAGTTGCAATGGTGCAGCCTGAAGGGCCAATCCAGTTTTGTGAGGAGCGCAGCTCGCCTGGATTCTTCTCCGTTCCGCGCACTCCGTCCAGCAGGACCGCATGAACCTGCCTGAGAAGCCTCGTACACAAGGGCATCTTTTTGAGCAGTTCTACGCCGCGGTCGACAGCACGGACATAATTCACGACATCTGCGACATCTTTATGATGGAGTTGGGTTTGCGATGGACTAAGTAGGTCGTCAAACGTGCACTGGGTTCCCTCAATTTGCGAAGAAAGGAGTGCTTCTTTGCGCACATACATTGTCAGATACATGTCGGCGTTGGGAACAAAGTAGAGCATGCCTTCAAGCTCTCCAAGCTTTCGTGAGCATGTGGAAAGCGTGCGATAGGTTTCCTCAGTGAGGTTTAGCTGCCTCAATGATTGCAAGGGCGTTGGCAAAAACGAATAGTAAGCCAATTTCCCCGATAGATTATTGCGGAGCGTTCCCTGGCCGTTCTCCTCGATTTGCATCGCGCCCTCCATATCTTTAGTGCCGGAAACTCGTTATTAGGCTAATCATATCAATTCTAATAACGAGTTTATGGCGAAAATAGTTATTAGAGTCGATTTGAATAATCTAATGACGAGAAGTCGTTATTGCCTTGGTGCAAGGTGGTCGAGTGGTCCCTCGGGCGCAGAGGAAAACGGATCATTCAACACGAGCGTGGATAATCTCCCGGTTTTGACCTGTGTGCGGGCCCAAAGTGGGAGATTATCCACGCTCGTTAGATAAGCGTCCAATAATCCACGCTCGTCGCTACTTGAGCCCCGGGAGGCGGGTGTAGGGAAACGATCGCTCCAGGAATTCGGAGCAGTGGGCGTAGTCTTTGGCGAAGTAACTGCTGTAGAGCGAATCGAGCACGTATTGCACGGCGATGTGGCTCGCGAACTGCGTGATGCGATGCGTCATGCTCTCGTGGTCACTCACCGTAAGGTAGGCGGTAAAGCCAGGGTGAATGCGCGCGCAATAAGGCGTGCCGATGACGATGACCGGGACATGCCGACTGCTGAGGATCGGCAAGATGTCCTTGAGGTTGGGGGCAAGGCCGCTGTAGGAGATGACGATAGCCACATGGTCGGTGCCCGAGGCGAGCGCCGTGCGTACCTGGGCCTCGCCACTGTCGTGGCACGTCGCGCTTTTACCGGCCGAGAGCAGGCGATCGCGGAACATTCCCGCTGGATAGAGGTTGTGCGAGCCCGTGTAGATGTCGACCTGCCGGGCGTTCGCGATGAGCTTGGCAGCGTGGTCAAGCTGCGTGGGGTCGAGCAGCTCCTGCGTTTCGGCCAGCGTGGTCTGGTAGAGCCCCTCCATGCGCTCCATAACCTGCAGGCGATACTCGGCTTATCGACCCGCGATGCAAAGGAGATACTCATCCCACGAGCGCTACCGGGAAGGGCTTGCGATTCGAGCCCTCACCTTAGCAATTTGATCATTTGGCACTATAATCACCATAGGCATGCGCATAACGTTGCGCTTAATCAAGAGGAGAAAACATATGGGTCTGTTTGACATGTTTAAGAAGAAGGCTGAGCCCGCGGCAGCTGCTGCTCCGGCCTCTATCTCTGCTTCTGCTGGCGCCGACGTGCTGTGCTCGCCTGTCACGGGCAAGGTCATCAAGATGGCCGACGTGCCCGATCCCGTCTTTGGTGGCGAGGTTCTGGGCAAGGGCTGCGCTGTGTGGCCCGAGGACGACCTGGTCTACGCTCCCTGCGACGGCAAGGTGACCGTCACCATGGGTCACGCCGTGGGCCTGCAGTCCGATAGCGGCATTGAGGTTCTGGTGCACGTTGGCGTCGATACCGTCAACATGAACGGCGACGGCTTCGAGGGCTTCGTCAAGGCCGACGACGTCGTCAAAGCTGGTCAGCCCATACTCAAGATCGACCGCGCCAAGATCGCTGCAGCCGGTTACAAGGACTGCGTCGTCGTGGCCGTGTCCAACACCGCCGAGTTCGCCGACGTCGAGCTTGCCGTCGAGGCCGAGTCTGCCGTCGCCGCCGGTGACGCCATCGTTAAGGTCGTCCGCAAGTAGTCTGCGGCAACATAAGGATGTGCAAGGGTGGTCGGGTAATCCGGCCACCCTTTTTTAATAGGCTAAACAGGTGCATTTTATTGCAGGGGGCTTGTTTTACGGGCCATTCGCTCGTCAAATTGAGCCGCCTGCGCTTTTGCGACGCAGGGGGTTGGGCCGGGCCGCTAATATGGACTTGCTGTTACGACGTGCGCTGCGCAGGGAACGCGGCGCCGCTTGTTTGGAGGAATGTCATGAAAAAGAAGCTGCTGCTTGCGCCTCTGATGGCCGCCCTGGTCGCGTGCGTGGTTTTGCTTTCCGGCTGCGGAGGGCCTTCGGTGGAAGAGCTCATCACCAACGACCTTACGAGCCAGTTTGACGAGATCAAGAACGGCGGCGATGACTTCCTTGCCGGTCTGGAAGAGGCTTCGGGCGACGAGTTTGAGCAGCTGGGTATCGATCCCAAGGAGTATGCCAAGAGCTATCTCGAGGGCTTTGACTACAAGATCGGCGATGTGACGGTTGACGAGGACAAGGGTACTGCGACTGCCGAGGTCACCATCACCTGCAAGTCCATGAACAAGATCGTCGAAGATTTCGCCACCCAGTATCAGGAGAAGGTCGCCGCACTCGACACGATGCCTTCCGAGGATGACCTGTACAAGATGGCCGGTCAGGTGATGGTCGACGTGACCAAGGCCGCTAAGACCAAGGACACCAAGGTCACCTTCAAGTATTCCGCCAACGAGGATAACGAGTGGTCTGCCGACGATTCCGCAACCACCGAGATGATGAATGCGATGATGAGCTAGGGGGTTACGCGGTAGTTCGTTACGGCGTTTTACCAAACGCCGTAACTGCTCGACGCTGCAAACCCGCCAGAGCGGCAATCTGCCTTTCAACTTCGGCGGCATGACCAGAAGGTCAATGCCGCCTTGTTTCAAGGCACCTTGCTCGCTCTGGCGGGTTTTCGCTGTCGTTGCCAAAACAGAGGCGTTCCCTTGGCTGGCTTAAAGTGGCGCTTGTACCCGTGGCGTTGCCATCGCTGCCGAAGGTGGCAGTCGGGGACATTTCTTTGTTGCGGGGGCAGCTAAAAGAGTCCCGTCCCACATTAGCTGCCCGTGGGAGGGATGAGCGGTTACTCGCCCAGGATCAACGCTGCAAGCTCGTCTTGGGTGTCCACCACGTAGTCGGCGCCGGCGGCCTCCAGCTCTGCGCGGCCGCGGAAACCCCAGCTGACGCCTGCGTTCTTAAGGCCGGCGTTGTGACCGGTCAGGATATCGACATTGGAATCGCCCACATAGAGCGTGGTTGCCGGATCGGCGCCCAGCTCCTCCATCACATGCAGCGTGACGGGTGCTTCGGGCTTGGGCGGAAACGCATCGACACGGCCCTGTACCAGCGCAAAGCGCTCGGAACCAAAATACTTCTCGATAAGCGGAGCCGCCGAGACGTGGTCCTTGTTAGTGAGCACGGCAAGCTGCACACCCGCGGCGCGCAGGCGGTCGAGCATCTCGATCGTACCGGCATAGGGGGCGGTGTGGTCCTCCTTGTGCTCGCCGTAATAAGCCCTAAACTCGGCAAGCGTCTGCTCAAACATGCGACCGTCGCCCGCATACTCGGCAGGCATAAAGCGTTCAACCAGCTTGAGCATGCCGTTTCCCACCTTATAGCGGTATTCGTCAACAGCAAACGTGGGCCAGCCGTGCATCTCGCAGGTATGGTTGCCGGCGGCCGCCAGGTCCTCGAGCGTGTTGAGGATGGTGCCGTCAAGGTCAAAGATCACGGTGGAAAAAGCTGCCATAGGTACGCTCCCATCAAGATGACTCATCAAAACGGCACCCATGATAGCGCGTGCCGTTCCAGTCGGGCATGAGCGGGCCAAATGTCCCTCGTGGGACTGAGGGGGCCAAAAGTCCCCGTTAAAACGCTTAAATGGCCTCTAACAGGTACATTTGGCCCCCCTCAGCCCCACGGGGGACACTCGGCCCGCTCAATCTTGCGCACGGGGCTTATCGGCCTGTTCAACCCTGCGGGGAATGCCGCCTGCCAGATGCAAACGACCGGTCACGGGTTGTTACGAGTGCCGTGTCCATACTTCCTTAACACATAAGATAAGCTGATAACTGCATATTCAATCCGATTTACCCAGCTAAAGTGTTCTCATTACGCATATTGTTGGTGGGTAGTTCGGGCTCCGTGTGGAGGGGAGAACGTATGAGGTTACCGGCTTTTGCTAAGAAGGCGTTTAGGGGGGGGCATAGTCGCGGCGCTTGTGCTTGCCATGCCCGCGCCCGCGCTCGCCTGCACGCAGGTTTACATCGGTAAGAACCAGACAACGACGGGCGATACCTATGTCGGCCGCGCCGAGGACTATTCACCTCGCTACTGCAAGACCTTTGGCGTGCAGCAGCCGATCGACAACCCTGTCTTCCGTTCTTTCGAGAACGATTCTGTGCCGGGGACCGGCTTTGAGTACACCTATCAGGGTCGCTCGTATCGTTACACCTATGTTCGTGACAATCCCGATGAGTGGGATGCCCAGGACGACGAGGCAGCGTCCCGCGTGTATTCCGAGGCCGGCACCAACGAGCGCGGCGTCTCCGTTTCCGCGACGCTCACAACGGATTACAACGACGGAATCGATGCTATCGACCCTCGTGTCGACACGGGCATCGGCGAGTATAACCTGGCCGACTACCTGTTGAGCGTTTCGTCCACGGCGCGCGACGGCGTGGAGAAGCTCGGCGCCATCATCGATCAGTACGGCTCTCAGGACTGCAACCAGATCGTCATTGCCGACAATACCGAGACCTGGATTTTCGCTCAGCTTTCGGGCCATCAGTGGATTGCCGTCAAGATGGGCGACGACGTGGCGTCCGTTAATCCCAACATCGGCGGCCTGCAGTATAAGGTCGATCTTGACGATGCGAGTCAGTGCCTGCACTCGGCCGATGTCGTGACGCTGCCCGAGTCCAACGGCGTTCTCGTAACCTATGACGACGGCACGCCGAACATCTTCAAGACGTATGGCAAGGAGAATTCGGGTTCGTCGCAGAATACGCGCCTGGCCCAGGGACGTGCTTACTTCGGTGCTGCCCTTGCGCCTCAGACGGACTATACCGTTGATGAACAGGGTCGCGTCACCTCGCTCATCGACCCGCAGCTGACGTTTACGCCGGGCATCAAATCCGATACGTTCACGGCGTTGCGTTCCCTCGCTGCCCGCGGTGAGCAGGATGACAGCCTCAACGCCAATCTCAACAGTGCCCTGTATGCCATCGGCAACAACAGGACGACCGAGGGCAATATCTTCCAGATTCGGTCCGGCCTTTCCAGTGATATCGCCACGATTCAGTGGGAAGCGCTTTCGCGTTGCGAGTTCAGCGTGTACCTGCCCAGCTACTCTGCGCTGTTGACGGAAGTTCCGGCTGACTACTTCCCGGCGTGGAACACGGTGGACGGCACTTATACAGGACGCAAGGACGACGTTGCGCAGGCTTTGGTCGAAAAGGACGGCAAGAACCTCGACTACGTCTTCATGGACATCAACACGCTCGCCTACAACAACCGTGCCTCGATGGGTGAGAACGTGCGCGCCTACCTCGATGTCCTTCAGAAGCAGGTTATCGCCCAGCAGGACGTTGTTGACGGGTTGATGCAGGCGACCCCTGCCGATCAGCGCACGGACCTTGCCAACAAGGCGTTTGCCGCAGTGAGCGAACAGGTCTACAACAAGGCGGCCAAGCTTCTCGATGAGATGCGCGCCTATGTGAATGCGGGAGATACCTCGAGTGCGTTTATGCCGAGCGACTATGACGCCGAGAATGGAACCTCCCGGACCCCGATTATGTACGCGTCCGCTTTTGTTGCTCCCAGCATCACGGCTCAGCCGCAGTCGGTAACGTGTGCTCAGGGCGCTGAGGCCAAGCTGAGCGTTGCCGCGACGGTTGATGACAGCGTGGATGGCTCGGATGCCCAGCTTACCTACCAGTGGTTCGTCAAGGGCGAGGACGGTAACTTCTCTGCCATCGACGGGGCGACGGCGGCTGAGTACGTCGCCGCGACGACCGAGGTCGGTTCAAAGGTGTATCGCGTTGAGGTGACGAGTGCTGCCGGGCTGGTTTCCACGTCCGATGAAGCGACGGTGACCGTGACGCAGGCTGCGCAGGAGGAGCCTGGGCAGAAGCCCGGTCAGAAGACGGATGTGAAGACGGACGTCAAGACCGATACCGCCAAGAAGGCGACCAAGGGAGGGCTTGCCAAGACCGGTGATTCGTCTGTGGTGACCGTGGCGCTTCTGACGGTGGCTGGAGTTCTGGCCGTTATGGGGGCCGTGCTTATCCGCAAGCGTGCGAATTAACCGGAGCGGGTCATAGACGACAGCCCTAACTAAAAACGGTCCCGTACGAGTAATCGTGCGGGACCGTTTGCTTGAGCTAAAGCAAAATGAGCGGGCCAAAAAGCCCCGTGGGACTGAGGGGGCCAAAAGTCCCTGTTAAAACGCTTAAATGGCTTCTAACAGGTACATTTGGCCCCCTCAGCCCCACGGGGGACATTCGGCCCGCTCAATCTTGCGGGCGGGCTTGGTTCGTTAGCGGCCTAGTGGCGATATGGGTTGCCTATAGGTGGTCATCCGGGAGCCATATGGCTCGGGTATGGCGGTTTTTTGTGTAGCGCATTGACCGATTTACCTGCGGTAACGTACACTTCCTCCGATTAAAAATAGAAGCCGGAGCACGGGTGCGCGCGAGCGCATAAAGGGGAATCGGGTGAGAATCCCGAGCAAGGCGGTTACTGTATGCGGGCGCGCCCGCGAGTCAGATTACCTGCCCGCGCTCTTCTCGAAACCGAGGGCCTCTCTGTTTGCCGCTGGATTCCGGTCTACAAGGGGTGCTGCTGAGCGTGCGTTTTGCTGCCGATAGGGTGGCTGACGTGCGCCTTTGTGCTGCCGGGGTATCGCCTGTCCCGCCTTCTTCGCCATGGCTCTATTGCAGGTTCGCGAAAGAAGGAGAATGGGTGACGCGAAACAACATTATGCTCAAGCGCCTGGGAGCCGCTGCTTTCTCGGCGCTGCTCGTCTGGTCGATGCCGGGTACGTCGGCATTTGCCGAGGGCGTGGCAGAGGTCGCTGTGCAGGCGCAGGCCCAGGCCTCGCAGCAGGCGGATACTGCCGAGAATGCCGACGAGTCGAGTTTCACTGCGGACGAGCAGACGGGTGCTGAAGGCGCCGAGGCATCGGCGGACGAGGCGAGCTCCGAGGCCGCTCCGTCTGCCGATGAGAGCCTTGCTGCCGCGGCGGACATCGACGACGAGGATGCCGATGCTCAGCAGGCACGCGGCGCGCGCGTCGCCAAGGCCGGCGAGACCGTGATGGTCTCTTTTGCCGATGAGCTGCCCACCACCATCGAGGCCGGGGCTGTCGTGAAGCTCGCGGCGAATATCAGCCTTGAGGCTGGCCAACAGATCGAGACCGTGGCCGGTACGCTCGATGGCCAGGGCCACAGCATCGTGCTCAACGGCAAGGCGCTGGCGAAGAGCGTGGCTGGTACGGTACAGAATCTGGGCGTGACGGGTTCGATGACGATTTCTGGCACCGACGGTCCTATCGCCACCACATGCTCGGGTACCGTGCAAATGTGCTGGTCGACGGCAAGCCCCTCTGACGACAATTGGACTTTCGCTGACGCTGCCGGTCTTGTAGGCAAGCTCGATGGCGGTTCGGTGCTCAACTCGTATTACGCCGGCAGCCTCAGCGGTATGCCCTTTGGCGGTTACGGCCTCGTTGCCTGGTATCAGTCTGGCACCGTGACCAACAATCTGTTCACTGCGGGCGATCAGGCGTGCGGCTACAAGGTCGATTCTTCCTTTGGCAGCAAAATCTCTGTCGACGACCTCAAGACCCAGGCCTCGGTCGATAAGCTCAACACCGATGCCCCTGACACCGGCTTTACCTGGTCTGCGCAGGGCGGTTTGCCTGTGCTGATCTCGGGCGGCGCTGCGGTCGTCGTGAACAAGGATGCCCTCAAGGCTGCGATTGACGATGCCAACGCCAAGATCGAGAACGACTACACGGCCGAGAGCTGGTCGAAGCTCGCTGAGGCCCTTGTGAGCGCTCAAGACGTCTACGCCAACGATGACGCCAAGCAGGCCGAGGTCAACGCCGCAACCAAGACGCTCACCGATGCTATTGCCGCGCTCGAGAAGCCCAAGCCCACCGAGCCCGTGGCTCAGCCGCAGAACGTAGTGCACCTGAGCTCGCAGAGCGACCTCGAAAACAAGTTCAAGCCCGCCGACGCCGACGCCGACGCCTATTACGTTCTCGACAACGACATTACCATCGATGACGAGTACTTCTTTGCTCCCATGGGCATACTTGCGGGCACACTCGACGGCCAGGGCCACACCATCACCTTCGCCAACGGCGGTGGCGTGAAGTCGCTCATGGGCGGCGTTGCCTCCACGGGCGTGGTGCAGAACATCTCGTTTGCCGGCAAACTGAAGCAAGCGACGGACGGCAAGGCGTTCGGCCCCCTGGGCAACAGCGTGCAGGGCGCCGTGCTCAACTGCTCCACGAGCGTGACCGGCAAGGGCGTTGCGGGCTTTGCGCGCACGCTCGACGGCGGTATCGTGTCCAACTGCGTGTCGACCTCCGAGGGTACGGCGGGCGCGCTGTTCGCGACCTACAACGCGGGCCAGCTCGTCAACACCTACTGGGGCGCATTCCTCACCAACAAGATGGACGCCCCCGCCTCGGCGCTCGTCAACTCCTATGCCGTCGACCCGGCCGACATGGCCACCGACGCCTTCGCCGACCTCATCAACGCTAACTGCGGCGCCAACGGCAGCAGCTGGGGTATCGATAAAAATGGCACGCCGGTCTTTGGCTCGGGCAACAGCTACCAGGCGCCCGAGGATACCACGCCCGACGACACCTACACCGTGAGCTTCACGGCCAACGACGGCACCAGCCAGGCGGTTGCCGACCATATGCTCGAGGTTTCGCCCGACGCTGTGAACGCCTACCGCAAACTTGGCGTCTTTGCGCTTAAGGGCGTGCCGGCCACGAGCACCGTCACCTGGGGCACCGACGATGCCAACCGCGGAAACATCGGTATCAACGAGTCCACGGGCGAGCTCTACATCTACGACAACGCCACCGGCACGGTGACCGCCACCGAGCATAAGGCCAATGGTTCCGAGCAGACCGTGGCCACCATCAAGATCAAGGCCAAGGCCAAACAGTTCGATGACTTTGAGCTGTGGTATCGTGCCTCCGACAGCACCGTGAGCGACGTGACCGATGGTGCGGCTACCGTCCAGGGCTCCGAGGTGCGCAACCTCGAGGTGCGCGTGCATTACGTCGACGCCGATAAGGACGAGTACGTGCCCGTTTCGTTCAGCCGCTTCCACTTTGCCTCGAGCGATCCTACGACCATCTACAGCAACGACTACTCGGCCTGCTTTTACTTCAAGCATGCCGGCAGTGCCACGATCACCGTTACCCCGCGCGACGTCGCATCTGCGGGCGCTGGCTCCAAGAGCGTGACGCTGACGTCAGAAGCCGTGGCCGCCACGTCCATCTCGATGGGCTATAACGAGGACGGCGCCACCGTCTACCTGCAGGGCCGCAACCCGCTCTCCGAGCGCGGCGCGTTTTTGACCGATCACGCACGCCCGGTGGTGGCGCCCGACAACGCCACCAACCGCGACAACTTTACCGTGACGAGCAGCGATCCTGCCGTGGCGGCCTACGCCACCGCGGGCGAGATCGGCTACACGGCGTACAAGGCTGGCACCACCACGTTTACCGCGACGCTGCCCGACACGGACGCCGATGGCAAGGTCATCAGCGCGTCGTGCGACGTGACTTATGCTTATCAAAATCCGCTTGCGAGCGTGACGGCCGGCACGGACAGCCTCTACCTCAAGGCCGGCTCGGCGCAAAAGCTCGACCTGACCTTTACCGGTAAAAACGACGCGGACGGCTGGAGCGTGACCGAGCCCGGCCTCACCTGGACGTTCAAGACGCTCGACGGCAAGGACGCCTCGGGTATCGTGGGCATCGACCGCATCGAGAAGGGCGCCTGGAAGCACGTCGACGGCGCTCCCGATGACGGCCTGTACGTGGCCTCGAGTGACTACACGGTGACTGCGCTTTCGGCCGGCACGGTGGTCGCGACGGGTACGCCGGTGGACACGACCGCCGGTGCCGAGCCCGTGACGCTTACCATCACCGTGGCCGGTGTGGCCGCGAGCCCCGCCACGAGTGAGTCCGCCTCGGCGGGCATCGATGCTGCCGCTGCGTTCATCGACGTGCGCCGCAGCTCCGACGCCTTCCAGTACGGCGACGAGTGGGAGATCTACGACTTTGCCAAGGCGGGCCGCAAGATCGATTCCAAGCTGCTCGACAACTACCGCACCTCGCTGGCCAAGCACAAGGCCGAGTGGGGGAGTGCGACCTGCGCTCTGACTGAGACCGAGCGTGTGGCGCTGGCCCTCTCCGCCATCGGCGAGGACATCACCGACTATGACGGCGTCAACCTGGTCGAGCTCATCTGCAGCCGCACCGATATGACGCGCGCCAACGAGAAGATCTTTGCGCTGATGGCGCTTAATGCGAGCGGCTCGGATGTACCCGCCGGTTCTGCCTGGACGCGCGCGAGCCTCGCGGACGCCGTCTGCGAGCTTCTCGGCAGCGACGACGCCGTGGAGGGTACGCGTCTGGGCGACGTGGACCTGACGGCCATGGCGATCCAGGCCGTGGCGCCCTATGAGGGCGACACCAAGGTCGATGCTGCCATCGAGAACGGCCTCTCCTACCTCAAGGGCAAGATGAGCGCGGGCACCTGTGATTTCGGTTCTGCCGAGGCCAATGCCCAGGTGATCCTCGCGCTGCTTTCGCTCGACCGTGACCCGGCCAACCCCGTTAACGGGTTTGCAAATGCCGTGACCAACGTGGTCTGCGCGCTGGACCTGTACCGCGTGGACGGCGGCAACGGCTATGCGCACAGCAAGGGCGGCGCGGCCAACGCCATGGCGACCGAGCAGGCGCTCCGCGCGCTCACGACGTATCGTGTCTCCTCGGGAGAGACGATTGCCTGGAAGACGGCCGTGACGGCGGGCAAGGGCTCGAGCAGCAAGGACCCGCAGAAGCCCACGGTGGCGCCGGGCGTCCTGACGCCGGGTGCCGGGTCGGACGGCGGTGCCGGCAACGGGACCGCCGGTTTTGCGGGCGTAATGGCTCCTGTGGCCGCCAAGATGGCCGGTGCTTCCTCGAGCGAGGGCGCCAAGGCAGCTGGCGATTCCAAGGCCGAGGCCGAATCCGGCAAGAAGGATTCGACGGAGTCTTCCGTCGCCGGCAAGACAGACAAGAGCGGCAAAAAGTCGGGCACGTCCGGCAAGACCGCCGCGTTGAGCGCCGGCGCCGCCAACAAGGCTGCGGACGCGGGCTCGAACGGCTTTGCCATCGCCGGTGTTGCCGTGGGCATCGTCGGTATCGCGGCCGTCGGCGGCTGGTTTTTCTACACCAAGCGTCGCGCGGCGTAGCGAGCGTCTGCCTGACAGGTAAATACTGCAAGGAGTATGGTCTTGCAAAGCGAAGGGCCCTCCTGCCGATCAGCTCGGCAGGAGGGCCCTTCCATCTCCCCGCAGTTTGAGTGGGTCAACGTCCCAGTGAAAATGGGCGGGCCGATTGTGGTCGGATGCTGGGCAGCTTGCAGAGCAGCCGCTAGCAAATCCTTGGCAGCTGCTCTCCCACGAGCATGTCGAGGATGCGGGTCGAGCCCCAGCCGGTGCGTACGCGCACGACGGGCCGAGCGTCCGGTCCAAACGGCAGCACGCGGCCGATAATCGCGGCGTTTTCGCCGTAGCGCGCGGCACGCATGGCCGCCAGCGCGGCATCGGCCTGCTCAGCAGGCACCACGGCGACCATCTTGCCCTCGTTTGCTACCTGCAGCACATCGTAGCCGAGCATCTCACATGCCGCCTGCACATCGGGGCGCACGGGCACGGCATCCTCGTCGATCTCCATAGCAACGCCGCTGGCCTGGGCAAACTCGTTGAGCGTGGATGCTAGGCCGCCGCGTGTGGGGTCGCGGAAGCAGCGGGTGTCGGGGGCGGCGGCGAGCACGTCGGCAATCAGATGATTGAGCGGCGCAGCGTCGCTTTCGATGTCGCTCGAAAACGCCAAGCCCTCGCGTTGGCTCATGATGGCGATGCCGTGGTCGCCTAGCGTACCCGACACCAGGATGGCGTCGCCGGGCCGGCAGTTGGCACCGCTGAGCGTCACGCCTGCGGGAACCTCGCCCACGCCGGCGGTATTGATGTAGACGCCGTCGGCACCGCCGCGCTCGACCACCTTAGTGTCGCCGGTGATTATGGACACGCCCGCCTCGTGCGCCGTTTCGGCCATGGTCTGCACAATTTGGCGCAGCTTGTCCATGGGATAGCCCTCTTCGAGGATAAAGCCGCATGAGAGGTAGCGCACGTTAGCGCCCGAGGTCGCGACGTCGTTGACGGTTCCGCATACGGCGAGGCGGCCGATATTGCCGCCGGGGAAGAACTGCGGCGTTACCACAAAGCTGTCGGTCGACATGGCGATTCGCCCGCTTGCGGGCAACGCGGCGACACCGGCATCGTTGCCAGCAAGCAGCTCGGGCGACCCAAAGGCATCCAGAAAGACCTCATCGATAATGCGCTTCATCATCTGGCCGCCGGAGCCGTGGCCCAGCAGGACAGTGCTATCGGTGGCAGTACGGGACATATCGAAAACTCCAATCGTGGGTGGAATTATATGGGTGAGGCGCAGCGTCGACCGGTCCGCCATTCGTTAGAACGGCGGAACCTAATAGTCGCGGTAGCGGTAGTACGCTGCGCAGCTACCTTCGGAGCTCACCATGCAGGGGCCGACAGGGTGTTCGGGCGTACATGCGTGGCCGAACAGCGGGCAGTCGCTTGGCGTGATGGCACCGCGCAGCACGTCGCCGCAGCGGCATCCGCGTGGCTCAACCGTCGGTTCAATGGGCACGTCAAAGCGGACGCCGGCATCAAAGCGCGCGAATTCGGGTCGGATGGAAAGACCCGAATTGGCAATCGGTCCCAGCCCGCGCCACGTGGCGTCGCACGGCTCAAATACCTGCTCGACCAGCTGGCGTGCTACGGGATTGCCGTCTGCATTGACGCCGCGGCGGTAGGCGTTGTCGATCGCCGGCCTGCCTTCGACAACCATCTGGACCAGCATGCAGATGCCCTGCAAGATATCGACCGGCTCAAACCCGGTGACCACGCCCGGGGTCTCGAACTCATCGACCAAAAACCCAAGGGTGCCAGGCCTGTGATGGTAGCGACGTGACCAGGCAGGATAAAGCCGTCGATGGTCGTCTCGGGGTCGTTGGAGATCGCGCGCAGAGCCGGCGGCGTGGTCTTGTGAGCACAGTAGACCGAGAAGTTCTGGAGCCCGCGCGCGTCGGCCTCCAGGATGGCGGCGGCAATGGTGGGCGTTGTGGTCTCAAAGCCGACGCCCATAAAGATAACCGGGCGTTCGGGATTTTGCTCGGCAATGTCGAGTGCGTCGAGCGGAGAGTAAACGATGCGGATGTCGCGCCCCGCCGCCTTTTGCGCGGCAAGCGAGGTGGACGATCCGGGCACGCGCATCATGTCGCCAAAGGTGGTGATGATGGCGCCGTCCATGTTGGAAAGCGCGATTGCGTGATCGATGTCACGGTTGGCGGTGACGCAAACGGGGCACCCCGGGCCGCTCAGCAGTTTGAGTCCCGTCGGCATAATGGAGCGAAAGCCATAGCGGCCAATGCTCACGGTATGCGTACCGCAGACTTCCATAAGGTTGATGGTGCGGTCGCCGACGAGTTCACGGATGCGTTCGATGAGCTCGCGGGCCAGCTTGGAATCGCGAAATACCGAAAAGTCGATACCGGAGCGAGCCGGCTGCGTCGCCGCCACTAGTATGCCTCGACCGGGTTGGTGGCGAGTTGGTCCTCTTTGGCCAGCTCGGTCATAGTATTGACGAGCTCGAGGGTCTCTTGGGCCTCCTGCTCGTCGACAATCTGAATGCCAAAGCCGGCGTGCACGAGAATATAGTCGCCTACCTGTGCCGTCGGCACGAGGCGCAGCGAAACGGGGCGCTCGATGCCCATCATGTCGACGGTCGCCTTAAGGTCGTCGTCGCGTTTGACCACTTTACCGGGAACGGCAAGGCACATAATGTTCCCCTTTATACGTTTTGCGCTGGATAGGCGCCTAATTACCCATCAGTTGATGGTAGCGCTCGCGGGAGTCACGAGCAAACGCGTTACACCTGTGAGACGGTGGCGCGCAGGCTGGAAAAACGCCTATCGCGATGCTGTCTGCGCGAGGAGAGCGCGAGCGATGGCGGCCTGACCGTAGGCGATGCAGCCGTCGTTGACGGGCACGGAGTGGGGAACCAAGACAGTGAGACCCACGCTTTTGAGCTCACGGGTGAGGAGCTGGAGCAAAAGTCGGTTCATGAACACGCCGCCCGAGAGCGCGACGGTGTCGAGGCCTTCACGGGCGCAGATCTCGCTTGCGATGTGGGTCGTAGCGTGCGTAATGGCGATGTGAAACCCGAGGGCGAGCCTGTCGGCCGGCGCGCCTGCCTCGATTCCATTCAGAAGAGCTTCGATGAGCGGTTGGGGGTCCAAGATGGGGGAGTCTTCGGCAGACGTGAATACGCCTGCATGATTGCCGTCGAGACGAACGGTCTTACCGCCGAGCGCGCGCCAGGCGGCGGCCTCAAGCTCGATGGCGGGTTCACCCTCGTAGGTCGCTTGGCCGCAAATGCCCAGGATCGCGGCTGCGACATCAAACAAGCGACCCATACTGCTGGTGCGCGGGCTGTTGATGCCACGTTCGATCATCGTTGCCGTCACGCTACGTGTTTGCTCGTCTAGGCTGCCCAAGAGCCGATCGGCCCCCGGGTGTTCAAGCAGGCCGAGCTCACTGAGCAGGGCAAAGGCGTTGCGGCGGGCGTCGCGCACGGAGGCCGCCCCGCCGGGGAGCACCCAGGTGCGCAAATGCGCGGCGCGCTCAAAGCCGCCAAGGCTTGCAACAAGAAACTCGCCGCCCCAAATGGTCCCATCGGTGCCGGCGCCGGTGCCGTCAAAGGCGATGCCAAGGACGCGCGCGTCGGTTGTAAGCTGGTCCGCGACGATAGCCTCGGCCATTACGCTCGCGATATGCGCATGATGGTGCTGCACCTCAACGAGCGGCAGATTGCATTTTCGCGCCTGCTCGCGCGCCCACTGGCTCGATAGATAGCTGGGGTGTAGATCGCAGGCCAAGGCGGCGGGCGCCAAGTCAAAGAGATCTTCCAAGCGCGTGCGCGCGGCGTTCCAGGCATCGAAGGTCCCGCCGTTTTCAACATCGCCGATATGCTGCGACACAAAACAGGTTGCCTCGCCGTTCGTCCCTTCACGCGTGAGCGCAATCGTTGCCTTTTGTTGTGGCCCGCAGGCGAGCACGCAGGGCGGAGCACCGTTGAGCACCGGCAACGGCAGCGGCTGGGGTGCATATCCGCGAGCGCGGCGAACGGGCGTAACGGCGCCGTCGACCACGCGTACCACAGAGTCGTCGTAGCGCGACAGAATTGCGCGGTCGTTACCGAGCAACGCGTCGGCGATGCCGGCGGCAACGAGGTGTTCCCAGGCAAGGTCATCGTCGGTCTCGATGGGTTCTTCGCTCAGGTTTCCGCTGGTCATGACGAGCGCGTGCATACCGCGGGCTTCTGCCGCGGCAAGCAATAGATGCTGAAGCGGGGTGTAGGGGAGCATAACACCGAGCTCGGGAAGGTCGTGCGCGACGGATGGCGCGAGTGTAAGGGCGTCGGGGGAATCTCCCTCGCCAACAGCACGCCGGCGCAACAGCACGATGGGGCGGATGCTACCGGTTAGCAAGTCGCGCTCGGCATCATCGACATGGCACAGGCGTTCAGTATCGGCAAGGCTGCGCACCATAACGGCAAGCGGCTTGTTGCTGCGGCGCTTGCGACGGCGCAGCTCGACCACTGCCTGCTCGTTGGCGGCGTTGCAAGCCAGATGGAATCCGCCCAGGCCCTTGATGGCGACAATACCGCCGCTGGCCAGCAACTCGACACAGCGGTCAATAATGGCATCGCTGGTTTCGCGCGTGCTGCCGACGGCTGGCGTCGCCCCCGAGCCTTCGAGCTCCATGTCGCCCTCTGCCTCGCGCCAGGTAATATGCGGCCCGCAATCAAAGCAGGCATCGGGCTGCGCATGAAAGCGCCGGTCAAGCGGGTCGCCATACTCTGCGGCACACTCGGGGCACATGGGAAAGCAATCCATCGACGTGGCCGCTCGGTCATAAGGCAGCGATCGGATGATGGTAAAGCGTGGGCCGCAGTTAGTGCAGTTGATAAAGGGGTAGTGATAGCGTCGGTCGGCGGGGTCGAACAGTTCGCGCAGGCAGTCGTCACAGGTGGCGATATCGGGGGAGATGAGCGTCGTGTGCACGGTCTGATCCTGCGACGCTACGATACGAAAGACCTGCTCATCGTCGGCATCCCAAGCGTCGGGCTCCAGGTCTGCAACGGCGATATGCTCAACGCGGGCCGCGGCAGGCGCGTGCTCCGACAGCGCGGCGACAAAGCCGTCGAGCGCCTCGACCGAAGCATGCGCCTCGATGTGCACGCCGTCGCCCGCATTGAGTACCCAGCCGCAAATGCCATGCGCCATAGCCTCGCGATACACAAATGGCCGCATGCCAACGCCCTGCACAATGCCCGTCACATGAATATGCACATGCCGCATGTGACACCCCTCATCAAAACCGACCAAAAAGGGACAGGTTTATTTTGGTAGGTAAAACTTCTAAACCTGCCAAAACAAACCTGTCCCTTTTTGGCAGGTGCGCTGCGGGAAATCCCGCTATAGCCCCAGACTTTGCCTGGTGGCGGCGCAGGTGAGCTCGCCGTGCTTAACGCCGCGCAGGCCCAGCAGGCGGTCGGCCAGTTCGTAGACGCGCTCGCCGCGACCCTTGAGCGCCAGAATCTCCAGACAGTTGTGGTGATCCAGATGCACGTGCATCGTCGATACGATCTCGTCGGTGTAGTCGTGCTGCACCTCGTCCAGGCGGCGCGTCAGGTCGCCGGTGTGATGGTCGTAGATCATGGTGAGCGACCCGATAACGTGCTCATTGGGCGTGCGCATTTGCTCTTTGGCGATTGAGGCGCGAATCAAATCGCGCACTGCCTCGGAGCGGTTGGCCACGTCGCCGCGGCGTGCGATCTGCTCGTCAAAGCGGCGCAGTAGGTCATCGGGCGCGGTGACCGAAAAACGGACCAGCTCGGAGCCGCCGCCGCAACGGCAGCTCGCCTCGTCGCCCGTGCCGTTGCGGTGGTCGTGCCCGCAGCCGTGCTCGTGTTCGTGTTCGGACACCCTACACCAGCTTTACGGAGCCGACGGAGTTGTGGTCAGCCTCGATGGCTTCCTCGTAGCCCTCGAGCGCGTCATGCGCCTCGTGCAGTGCGGTCATGGCAGCTTCGAGCTTGGCGCCAATGCGCTCCATGTCAAAATTCTCGGTCGCATGCAGCAGCTGATGGCTCCACTCGTGGGCGAGCTCGATGGTGTCGTCGACCTGCTTGACGCTCATGGCAAGCTGACTCATGTTCATTCCGACGTCATGCATGGGAAATCTCCTTATGCTCGGGGCAATCCAGTGGTTCAGATTCTACTACGCCCGCACGGGGCGCTACCGCATAAGAAAACGGGTGCGAGTCCGTCTGACCCGCACCCGTTCACTGGGGGCTGTTTGTATCTACCATACTATCCGTGGTCGCACGCGGTACACCCAGAAGTCCGGCGAGCGGTGCAAAAGCGCTCATGGACGGCGGCAGGACGCCAAAATGTAACCAGCGTATTACAGGTGCTTCTCCAGCAGTGCCTGCAGCCTTGCCTTGGGCAGCGCGCCGACCGAGCGGTCGACCTCCTCACCGTTCTTAAAGACAATCAGCGTGGGGATGCTCATGACGCCAAACTTCATGGCCAGGTCCTGATTGTCATCGACGTTGCACTTGGCAACGGCAAGCTTGCCGGCCAGCTCGTCGGCTACCTCGTCCACGATGGGCGAGAGCGATCGGCAGGGCCCGCACCAGGGCGCCCAAAAATCAACCAGTACGGGAAGGTTGCCGTTAACGACGGAATCGAAGTTCTCGGGGGTAATCTGCTTAATGTCAGCCATGGTGACCTCCATGATGCGACGCGGCTCGGTCGCGTAAAACTCAGTACGACCGTGCTTATACCCAACGACCCGCAAAGCAACCACTCACGGGCGGCTCTTTTATATAATGGTGGGCACGCAAACGATTGGAGAGCGCATGCCCACGTCACAAAGCCAGAAAAAAGAAGCCATCGCCCAGGCGGCCGAGCAGGAGCTTGCATCGCTTGCGGCCCGTGGCGTGCGCATCGCGGGCAACGCGTGCTCGCCGATCGTACTGGTCAAAGGCGATTTGGATGATGCCGAGCGTTCGGGCGGCGAACTTGCCGCCGGCGCGGATGGTGCCGCATTGCGCAAGGCGCTCGGGGCAATCGGTTACGCGCCCGAAGATTTTTGTGTGCTGGCGAGTGTTGCCGGCGCAGGCGACGGAGCTGTGGCGGTGGGCCACGCCCTGCCGTGCGACCTGTTCCGCGAGGCGCTTGAGGCCTTGGACCCCGAGGCGGTGCTGCTGCTCGATAACAGCGCGGCCGATGTCATGCGCGAAACCTACGCCGACATGCTCGTGGCGATTGATGACTTCGACACCGCCATGCTCAAGCCCGGTCTGATCGCCCATGTGCAGGGCCGCCGCGTGCTCGCGCTCGATGGCTTTGAGGCGGCGCTGACCGACAAAGCGGCCAAGCAGCGCATGTGGGCCTATATCAAGCAGCTGACCCCGGCGGCTGCTCCACTGTAGCGGATTGGCGCCGGCGAGCGATTGCCTGGCGGGCATGCCGTCGACCATGCGCGGCGGCCGTCCAAAGATGCCTCCTACGCTATCGAGAGCTCGGCTATCCTCAGTTTGCCAGTTCGAAAATGGGCCTGCCGCATGATCGAATCTTTATTTCAACTTTACACCTAGGTTTACAGCTGTCTTGTCAGCTGTAAACCTAGGTGTCATACTAAAGCCCCAAGATTCGCCAAAAGAGAGGGGCCTTGATGGCACAGAGCGCGAACATGGA
>ENA-OQJC01000145-OQJC01000145.1-human-gut-metagenome-genome-assembly--contig:-NODE-145-length-20896-cov-3.655833_pt1 | contig 20896 bp, 17 predicted proteins | sample MGYA00242600_ERZ504766 | MGnify/ENA primary metagenome ERZ504766 (study PRJEB26092, sample SAMD00036364) | human gut metagenome | host: Homo sapiens | study: EMG produced TPA metagenomics assembly of...
CTGACCGCCTTGCGTTCCATTGACCGTCAGAGCGACCGTATCGAAGCTCAACTGGAGGATGCCACTCGCAACGAACACTAATTGATATGATGGAGCTAGAAAATCCATTATTTACCTGAAAGCGTCTCTGAAGATTAACGAGCGTATCGTCAAGAAATTATCAGGTCATACTTCCAGCTTAAAAAATATGTTGATGATGAAGATCTCTTGGAAGATAGCTTAATTGAAACCCAACAGGCCATCGAAATGGCTAGCATTTATGAAAATGTCCTCAATATCATGACAGAGACGTCTGCTTCCATTATTTCCAACAATCAGAATTCCATCATGAAGACTCTAGCCCTAATGACCATGGCCTTGGATATTCCAACCGTTATCTTCTCAGCCTATGGGATGAACTTCAAAAATAACTGGTTACCACTGAACGGGTCTGCCCCACGCCTTTTGGGTAATCGCTGCAATTTCCACGGCCTTGAGTGCCACAGCCGTTATCTTTTTCATCCGCAAACGCTGGTTCTAAAAAGTTACTTAGATTGGAGTCATCCTACCATGGATTTACAAGAATTAACCAAGAAAAACCAAGAATTTGTTACTATTGCCACCCACCAATTTAAACCTTTAAAATCACACACATAACTCAAAACACATCAACGTCAAGCCCAAAAGGGACATAAAATGCGTCGTGCCGTGTCAATTACTCGACCTGTGCACTCATCTCTCAATGAATAATCATTATCTACTTAAGATAGTATATACCATTTCTCAATGATTATCAATATGTATTTTTGTAAAAAATACCCTCCTCAAGAAACGTATGATAAAAAGTTTGTAAATAAAACTTCTACTATATAATACGCCTCATTGAGGAGGGTTTCAAATTATATTATGTGTTTAAAATATTGAATTTTTGAATTTTAAAGTTCAGCTTACCAGCGATGCTCATAGTATACTTGAGTCCACATTACCACTTCCGAAAGAGCCGGATGCGGAGCCATCGTTTCGCCCACAGTTTTAACGGAATGAGGATCCATTTTACGAACCAAACCTTCACTGCGAAGCTGCTTCGTCAACGCAGAACCGATTTCTTCATTAATCGCCGTTAACGGTGTGTCGCCACTGTTCATGAGGTTAACATATGGTTGGAACAAAATAGACGCTTGCGGCCCAATTACGTGAACTCCTAAGATATTATTCGTCTTAGTATCTACTACGATTTTTACAAAACCGTCGTTTTCATCACCCGGATCAAAGCCCATAGCAAAACCCTTTGCGGAAGAAGAATAGAAATTCTTGCCGGTTTTTACACTGTAACCCTGTTCAATCGCTTCTTTTTCAGTAAGACCTACATGACCTACTTGCGGATAGGTATAGGTAACGGCCGGGATTACATCATAACGAGCCCAACGGAAATCCTGCGGCGATGTTGCATGATACAAATTATGAGCAATAATATCCGCTTCATAGTTGGCCTTATGACGGAATGGTGCTTCCCCGTTCACATCACCCATAGCATAAACGCCGTCAACCGACGTTTCCAAAAATTCGTTAGTTACAATCCAGCCGCCACGTTTAGTTTTGATGGAAGTATTTTCCAATTTCAATTCTTCCGTAGCCGGTTTGATACCGGACGCCATGAGAATTTCTTCCCCGCGCACTTCACGAATTTCACCGGTTTTACGGTCACGAATTACCACAACTTTTTCGCCGTTTTCAACACGTACTTCTTCCGGTTCCTGATTCAAAATGACTTCAATACCCAAACGAGTCAAATCTTTATAGATTTGTTCGGAAATTTCTTCGTCTTCCTTCGGAAGTAAACGCACATTATGTTGAATTAAAGTTACTTTCGTACCGGCTGCGGCAAATACGTGAGCAAACTCGGTACCGATAGGACCGCCCCCCATAACAACCAAGGATTTAAACGGTTTATTCGGATATTTATCACCGAAGAGGCTTTCACTGCTCATATAGCCAGCTTCTTCCAAACCTTTAAGCGGATTAATCTTAGTATGACCACCTACGCCCAATACGATAATCGGTGCGGTAATTTCTTCGGTCACTTCACCGCTGTTCATGGTAACTGTCAAAACTTTATCTTTTACAAAAGTAGCGGCGCCGCGATACAAATCAACATTATCGAACTTATCGTAGTAAGCTTCAACACCCTTGCTTTCATCGATTTTTTGCCAAACTCGTTTGGACATCAAATCCCAATTGATAGTAGCCGGTTGTACCTGCACACCGATTTTAGGCAGTTCCTCAATTTCACGAACCGCATCAGCTACGGTAACCATTACTTTGGTCGGAATGCAGCCGCGAGTCAAGCAAGTACCGCCAAATTTGCCTTTCTCAATAATAGCTACTTTTTTACCTTTAGCTATGGCTGCGTCGGCTACAATGGAAGCGCCGCCGGTGCCGATAACAATAAGATCATATGTCTTCATATTAAAACCTCCGTTTTAAATATTTTATGATTTACAATCAATAATTATAATCAATTACTTTATAACCTATTATATCATATCGATACATATAAATAAAGAGATGTATACATTAATTATTTCAAGTAATTTTGCAATTATATAGATGTTGATTTATACGTAAAAACTCTCTGTAACCGGTACTTTAATAGCGAGTTTTTTGTACCGATATACAGAGAGTTTTCACAGAGGCTATATCAAGTCAATATTCAAATTATATAGACCTTTATGAGGTCCGAACCGGGTACGCCCGGTTGAATCTTAAAGTATATCCTCTTATATCAAATTATGAACCGAGAACTAAATTAAATATCGAGGTCTACAACAGCTTCTACAGCTTCCAATAAAGTACCGTCAGCAACAATAGCTGTACTTTTCTAATTCTTTGAACATTTCAATGTCTTTGTCATAGTCGATAAATTTATTGGATTCACGGACTGCTTTATAAGCAGCTGCTGTGCCCACACCTAATTGACCGCTGTCTTCGCGTAAATCAATAGCCTGACAAGCTGCCAAGATTTCGGTTGCCACTACACGGCGAACGTTTTCAGCAATTTCCCCTGCCTTACGGCCGGCATGAGCACCCATGCTTACCAAGTCTTCCTGGTTTTCACAAGAAGGAATGGAGTCAACGGAAGCCGGATGAGCAAGTACTTTATTTTCACTTACTAAGGCAGCCGCTGCATACTGAGTAATCATGAAGCCGGAGTTTAAGCCGGAGTGTTTAACGAGAAACGATGGGAAACCGCTCAACGAATTATTGAGAAGCCGTTCCAAACGACGTTCCGAAATATTAGCAATTTCCGCTAAGCCGATGCCGAGGAAATCAAATGGCAATGCCATTGGTTCACCATGGAAATTACCACCGGAGATTACATCGCCATCCGGTAAAATAATCGGATTATCGGTTACGGAGTTAATCTCAATATCTACTTTTTCTTTACAAAAGCCAACGCATCTTTGGAAGCACCGTGAACTTGCGGTACACAACGTAAGGAGTACGGATCTTGTACACGTAACTCACCTTGCTGCGTAATATAGGTACTGCCTTTAAGTAATTCGCGCATATTATGAGCCGTATCTAATTGGCCTTTATGAGGACGAATCGTATGAATGCGTTCGTCATAGGCGTTAATAATACCACTCATAGCTTCAGCCGATAAGGCCGCTGCTACGTCGCTTAATTTTAACAAGCACATACCTTCCCAAAGAGCCAAGGCCCCTACGGCTGTCAAAACAGGGGTACCGTTAATGAGTGCCAAACCTTCTTTAGCTTGTAAGGCAATAATAGGGATGCCCGCTTTATCCATAGCTTCTTTACCGGTCAAAAGCTGACCTTCATATTCCGCATCACCAAGGCCAAGCATCGGTAATACCATATGAGATAACGGCGCCAAATCGCCGGATGCACCAAGGGAACCTTTTTCAGGGATATACGGATGAACGCCTTTATTAATCATGTTGATTAACGTTTCCAAAGTTTCCAAACGAATGCCTGAGTACCCTTTTACTAATGCATTAGCACGAATGAGCATCATCGCACGAGTTGCTTCACGGCTAAATGGTTTACCAAAGCCACAAGAGTGGGTACGAATTAAGTTTTCCTGTAACTGCGAGCAATCTTCTTTGGAAATATGCACGCGGCATAAGGAACCGAAACCGGTGGTTATACCATATACAACCGAATTGCTGTTTACAATATTATCTACGATGGCACGTGATTTTTTGATGCTTTCTATAGCTGATTCTGCCAATTTGATTTTAGCATCATAGCGGGCAACCGCTACTAATTCAGCTAAAGTAAGATCATGACCTGTCAAAACAACTTCTTTAATGGATTTTACGGCTTTAATCATACGTTACATCTCCTATTACATCAATTTACTACGTCTATTTACATTGACCCGACATTCTTTGTTATTATAAACTGCTGAGAAAAACACTATTAACTGTGATTACCTGTTAACCAAGCATTAAAGCACCGATAACGCCGCCTACAAAGAGCGTAATATCGTAGAAAATAAAGGTTGGTACACAAGTATCCCAAATATGATTATGCTGACCGTCTGCATTCAAACCGGATGTCGGTCCCAACGTGGAGTCAGATGCAGGTGAACCGGCGTCGCCTAAAGCAGCTGCGATACCAATTAAAAGGATAATGGCAGGAACACCAAAACCTAATTCAAAGCCCATTGGAATATAAATGGAAGCAATAACCGGAATTGTACCGAAAGAAGTACCGATACCCATGGTAATTAATAAACCAACGGCTAACATAAGAATAGCGCCGGCCATTTTAGTATCGATAACGGAAGTTGTTGCTTCTACTAAAGATTGAACCGATTGAGTTTCACGAAGTACATTGGCATAACCGGCCGCAACGAGCATTACGAATGCAATGAAGCCCATCATGCGAACGCCACCGTCCATCATAAGGTCCATATCTTTCCATTTAATACAACCGGTAAGTAACATAACTAAGAGACCGCACATGGCCCCGATTGGTAAGGATTGGAAGTAAAGCTGAGCGCCAAAGGCAACAGCAGCACCCAATAAAGCCAACCAGCATTCTTTAGTCATAGTAACATCATCAGGATTTTCATCGGCACCGATAACCGGTAAATCTTCATAATGTCTGTCGCGAGCGTAGAAGAATACCGCAAGAACAAGACCTACCAACATGGAAACGCCGCCAATCCACATAACGGCTGAAATATCTTGAATAGAAACATCTACACCGTTTGCTACCATTTGGTCTTTAATAATTGTCATAAATAAAAGACCGAAACCAACCGGTAAGCTTACATACGGTGCTTTAAGACCGAATGTTAAGGCACAGGCTACAGCACGACGATCCAAATTCATATGATTCATTAATACCAAGAGTGGCGGAATTAAAATAGGAATGAATGCGATATGTACAGGAATTAAGTTCTGAGAGAAACAAGCTACAAAGGCAATTAAAAATACAAAGGCGATTTTCTTGTTCCCTACAACTTGAGTAATTTTACGGGATGCTACACCGGCCAAACCGGAACGACCGATAGCTACGGCCAAGGCACCTAACAAAATATAGCTCAATGCTGTTTCAGAGTTACCGCCCATACCGTTAATGAGCGTTCCTACGGTGTCTTCAATAGACATCCCGCCGATTGTACCGGCTACTATAGCAGCCACAATTACGGCTAACAGAACGTTCATTTTGAGCAAACAAATGACTGACATGACAATAACTGATACCACTATCGGGTTCATTAAAATATCCATACAGTTTCAACTCCTTTGCTAACCTTTCAAAATCAGTAAAGTAAATGTGTCCGGTCTGAGTAAATATTTACTTTTTTATAGTATACTTTAAATTTGTCGTAAAATGGTCAAAGTTTTTCAAGCCTCAAAAATTTGTCATTAAGTATCAAATAGAATAATCTGAAAAAAAGTCCGTAAAAAATAAGAGCCCGTCAATTTTAAAATTGACATTTTCCAGACGATTTTTATCATGTTAAAATGCTAAATCAACAAAACAGAAAAAGAGATTGTAACGAAAATCCCAAATTCCACTTGGAACTTCATTACAATCTCCCTAAACTTACGAAGCTTCATTCATAGCTTCATTCATAGTTGCTAATTACGAAGCTTCATTCATAGCTTCTAATTTTGCTCTTTCATAGGTATCGCGGTATAAATCCAAATAGCGTAAAGCCCGACCGCTATACATGCCGATACTGCCGCGATAACGCTTAGTAACTTCGGATTGCGGATATTCATGCTTAATTAAAGCAATGGCCATATTCACATACCCTACTTCCTGCGGATTATTCATCATCGTTAATTTTGCCATCGCTTCATCAATGTACTTCAAGGCGCCTTCTTGATTGCCTTCGCGCATAGCTAACAAGGCCAAGTACGATTCAACGATTGGGCGACGCCAATAGAAATCATAACGATTAAAGAATTCATAAGCCTGTTCAAAATAAACTTGTGCTTTGTCAAACTGCCCTAAGTTATAGGCCGCAATGCCCGCATTACAGGAAAATACTACCCAGGAACTGTAAGCCTGTTGATCATTACAAATAGCTAACGCTTTATCATAATACTCAATGGCTTCTTCAAATTGCCCACGGCCGCGACGGATTTCACCGATATAATTATAGGCTGCCGCAATATTTAAGGCATAACGACGAGCCACCGTTTGTGTTACCATAAACGTAGCAATGGATTCATTGAGAAGCCGTTCCGCTTCTTCAAAGTCACCTTGCATAATCATATTTAAGCCTTTAAGACGTAAAAGTATCCCTACTTCCTTATGGTAGTTACATTCTACGGCCAAATCCAAAGCAATTTCCAAATAGTTTTTCATTTCATTGGTATTACCTGTTTGGATATCGTAGTAAATCATCTGTTTATACCCCATGAGAGTATAATCGCGATTACGCATTTCAGATGCTTGTTCAATCAAATCAAGAATATAGCGAACCCCTTTTTCATATTTGCCTTCACGAATGAAATAACGTCCGATTAAGTGCAAATACATAAGTTCCAAATTCTTCACTTCCGTTGTAGCACCGCAGGTTTCACGAATGCGTTCCATCATTTTATCCACATCACTCAGATATTGTAAGGTATCCGCTTCCGTAAAATAACTGGCCCCACCGGTCTGCATCGGTTCGGACAGACTGAGTACCGGGAAGAGTTCATGACTGAAGTTCAAGTAATACATGAGCCCTTTCAGTTTATAGTGCCCCATTTTAACCAATTCGCCGGCCTGTTCATAGTGATATTCCAAATGCTTGTAAATCACTACGTCCTTTTTGGAGTGAGTTAAGCGTTTTTCCCATAAGGAGCCCAAATAACCATGTAAAATTTTCCATTTTTCCGGTGATAATTGCTGTTGAATAAATTCTTTCAACTTCTGCTGACTGATTTCATATAAAACATCCGCTTGTTGTGAAAACGGCGTTATCATATTCTTCGCTTCCAACGCTTCCAAATATTCCAACAGGCGTAAGGTGTCCATTTTCATATATTCACTGATCATGGAAATCGGCGCACCATTATAAAACAGCGAAATAAAATCAATAATTTTCTGCTGCTCTTCCGTTAAGGATAAATAATTGGCCTTAAACAAGGTTGCCATATTATTAGTCAATTTATCTAAGCTGCCTGTAGTCTTAAGCGAATTTAAACATTCATTGAGTAAAAATAAATTGCCTTCTGTTTCCAATTGTAATTTGTTAATTAAATTTGCATCTGTAGGAATGTTTAAACCGGCCGCTTCCACATATTGCTGAATATCTTTCTTGGATAACGGATTTAACTGTGTTACATGAAGACGTTTATAGACGGCAATAGACGTGATAAAATGTTGAAAATCTTTTTCACGGGAATCGCGGCCCGTCATAAGGAACAGAATCCGATCCGATTGTTTGCGCAGGATTAAACTGCTCAAAAGGGACAAACTGAGCGGGTCCATCCACTGAATATCTTCAAATACAATAATTAACTTTTTATTGGCCGATGCCACATCAAGCACGGTTGACAACGTATGAAAGATAGAATCAAACTTCAAGATGTCCTTAATTTCCACCAAACCTAAATCGCGGTCAATACTCATGTCCATTTGTGGGAACAAAGTATATAAACGACTCAGTTCAAAATCAGGAATCATGGTTCCGTTTTCTTCCAATAATTTAACAAGACCATTTACAATTTCTGTCCACGGATGCAGTAAAAAATTACGTTCCAACTGATAACAATTAGTCTGAATAACCGTCACTTCATCCTGTAAGCTGTCGAGCGCAATATCCTTAAGCATCGTTTTACCACTCCCCGCATCGCCTAATAAAATCAATGCTTCACCGGCACGACCACGCATAAAGGACCAAATATGAGCCGTCATATCTTCCAATTCTTTTTCACGGCCAATAGGAATCGCTATACGATGAGAGCGGTTCTGGAATTTCTTCTCTTCCTGTTGCAACGCATCTTTAATAATGGCATCAATATCAGCCAAAGCATCAGACTGCATGTCCCCTTGGAAAAGCTCTTTCATTTCTTCGTAGAGCTCCATAGCCTGCTGCATCTTGCCCTGTTCGCAATAAGCGCGCAGTACGATAGCATACACATTCTCATCATACGGATTCTGAGCTATCAAAAGCTGACCATGCCGTTCAATTGTATTGTAGTCTTTTTCGGACACGGCAATCTGCAATTTTTCGGCAATAGCATCCATATATAGATTTTTTAACCGACTTCTTTCGGCTAAGTACCAATCTTCATATTCCACGGAATCCTTGATGAAAAAGCCCTGCAAAAATTCACCTTTATATAAATCCAACTGCCCCACCGGATCGGCTTCGAACAGTTTACTGTCAATTTCCACATCCACCGCCGGATTGACTTTAATAATCGCTTTACGTGGTGAAATAAACGTATCGGCCCCCAGTATTTTCTTTGCTTCGTAAATTGCATTGCGGAGATTTTTACGAGCTACCGCATCCGGTTTATCAGCCCATAAAATACCGCTTAATTCATCACGCATAACGGTCCCGCGCACCAGAATGTAATACACTAATGCATTGACCTTATTATAGGAGAAAAATACCTCTTCCCCATCCTTGAGAATCTCAGGAGTTCCCAAAAAACGCACTACCAATTTTGCTGCCATAATAATCCCTCTGCCTGTATTGTTATTTTATGACATTTATTTGCGTCAAATGCTAACGTCAAACAAAACGTCAAACTTTTTAATCTAAAATTTCACGTTGCTTCCATCTTGTGAAATCTTTTTTGACACTTTTTATTATACAATAAAGCAATAGATAAAACACGCCAATGAATCAATTTTTCGCAAAATACATATAGCAATTATGCATAATTAAATGGTTTTTTATCGGCCATATGTCATTGAGCCATATCGGGACTAAAACGTACACAAAAAAAGCACCATTATTAAACAATAAGTTTAACAATGATGCTTTATATTTTTATGTTCTTATTCCTCTTCTTCAGGAAGATCCGCGTTGTGGTACACATCCTGAACATCGTCTAAATCATCAAGGGCATCGAGCATTTTTTTGCATTTTTTACAGCGTTTGTCCCCTTCAAGAGCGATGGTATTGTCAGGCACCATGGTGATTTTGCTTACCATGGTTTCGATATTAGCATCGGCCAAGGCTGCTTCAACAGTGTCATAATCTTCCGGAGCGGTGTAAATAACAAAACTGTCATCTTCCACTTTTAAATCTTCCGCACCCGCTTCTAAAGCAAGCATGGTCAATTCTTCTTCGTCATGACCTTCGCTGTCGATTACGAAGATACCTTTACGGTTAAACATCCAAGCTACGCAACCGGTTTCACCGAGGTTGCCGCCGTTCTTGGAGAACGCATGACGCACATCGGCTGCCGTACGATTACGATTATCGGTCAAACACTCAACCGTTAACGCTACGCCGCCCGGGCCGTAACCTTCATAGGTAATTTCTTCGTAGTTATCCATATCGGTAGCGCCTACGCCTTTAGCGATGGCGCGTTGAATATTATCTTTAGGCACGTTGTTTTCACGAGCTTTTTGCAAAGCCAATTTTAAACGCATGTTACCAACCGGATCGCCACCGCCCATACGTGCGGCAACCGTAATTTCACGGCTGATTTTAGTCGTTACTTTTGCTTTCAACGCATCAGTTTTACCTTTTTTATGTTTAATATTGGCCCATTTTGAATGTCCGGACATTGTACTTCCTCCTATAATAACCTGAATGATTCTTTGGTGCTTTCTTTGCATTCTGCTTTATTAATATTCTGCTTACGTTTGCTGCCTTCTTATGACATTACACGTTAATAGCACTATGCTTTTTCCCACCACGCTTCGCCACGCAAACGATCCAAAATAATGGAGACTGCACTGCGTACCGACAGATGATTGTAATCACCGTGACCATATACAGGTTCTAAAATATAATCAAATTCTTCCATAGTTTCTTTGGTCATGCCATAACCGGTACCAAATAATACTAACACAGGGCGCGACCCCTTTTCAAGCGTTTGCCGCATCCATGCATAAGTCACCGTATTATCATAAGTACGTGCATCGGTTGTGGCGATAATCGGCGGGTCACCCTCAAGGGCTGTCACTTCCTCAACAGCGGCGCGAATCGAGTTGACCAGTGCCACTTCACTGAACGCATCTTTGCGGTCGGGATTGTAGGTACTGCCAAAACCGGTTTGCCAGTGCTCCATAATCTGCTTGGCCAAATCACGTTGGGCCGGTATGTTGTGAATCACAAAATAACGACTCACATCATAGGTAATAGCCGCTCGGGCAATATCGTGAATATCATAATTCGTAATCGCCGTCGTAATGACTTCGCCATGCTTATTATAGATAGGATAATGAACCAAGCCTATATATAAATTTGCCAAGGTTATTCCTCCCTTTTTATTCGCTACTCTCCATTATAATGAATTCCATCGTTCGCCGCAAATAAAATCTATAAAAAAATCTATAAAAGTCTGAAAAACAGTAAAAAGATTCGTTACACCGGTGAAACCGCAAAGTTTCATCAGATGCAGCCGAATCTTTTTACCTAATGTATCAGTTGCTTTTTACTGAGCGATTATTTTTTAATATTGTAAAAAACGTCTTCCCCGCGATACTGAGCAGTTTCAGCCAATAAGTCTTCGATGCGAAGCAATTGGTTGTATTTAGCTACACGTTCGCTACGAGCCGGTGCACCGGTTTTAATCTGGCCGGCATTAACAGCTACAGCGATATCGGCAATTGTATTGTCTTCGGTTTCACCGGAGCGGTGAGAAATAACACAAGTGTAACCGGCACGTTTTGCCATTTCGATAGCGTCGAAAGTTTCTGTCAAAGTACCGATTTGGTTTACTTTGATTAAGATAGCATTGGCCGTATCGGATTTAATACCTTTGGCCAAACGTTCCGTGTTAGTTACGAATAAATCATCACCAACGAGTTGAACTTGGTTGCCAAGGCGTTCAGTCAATAATTTCCAACCTTCCCAATCTTCTTCAGCAAGGCCGTCTTCGATGGAGATGATAGGATATTTAGCTACTAAATCAGCATAAAATTCAACCATTTCAGCAGCCGTTTTTACTTTGCCTTCACCGGCTAAATCATATTTGCCGTCTTTGTAGAATTCGGAAGAAGCCGCATCAATAGCCAATTTGAAGTAGCTGCCCGGTTCATAACCGGCTTCTTTAATAGCTTCACAAATAACCTGTAAAGCTTCTTCGTTGGAGCCGAGATTTGGTGCGAAACCGCCTTCGTCACCTACACCGGTAGCAAGGCCTTTAGCTTTCAATACGTTTTTCAATGTGTGATATACTTCGGCACAAGCGCGTAAAGCTTCTTTGAAAGATTCAGCGCCTACCGGCATAATCATGAATTCCTGAATATCTACGTTGTTGTCGGCATGAGCACCACCGTTTAAAATATTCATCATAGGCACCGGTAATTCTTTGGCATTAGTACCGCCAAGATACTGGAACAATGGTAAATCAAAGGATGCGGCAGCTGCTTTAGCTACAGCCATGGACACGCCGAGAATTGCATTGGCACCAAAATTAACTTTGTTAGGCGTGCCATCAAGTTCAATCATCAAACGGTCGATAGCTACTTGTTCGGACGCATCATAACCGATAATTTCAGGACCGATTTTTTCATTCACGTTTTCTACGGCCTGTTCTACCCCTTTACCGAGGTAACGACCCTTGTCACCGTCGCGAAGTTCTACGGCTTCAAACATGCCTGTAGAAGCACCGGATGGAACGGAAGCAACACCGATGGACCCGTCTTCTAAATACACTTCCACTTCAACAGTAGGGTTGCCACGGGAATCCAAAATCTCTCTTGCGTAAACATCTGTAATCATTGCCATAATGTGTTACCTCCTTGAAAAGAACACTTTTTAAAAGTATATTCGTAAATACTTTTATATACTTAAATCGGCTATATGTAACCGTTTGTAAAAATTAAATGATTTGAATCTAAACCGGTGAGTCCTGGTATAAATCGACTCATCCTATGCAAATTCTTATTTTTTAACCAATAAGCTGTGACCGGTCATATCAGCCGGTTGCGCAATACCACCCAAAGCGAGCATTGTCGGCGCCAAATCGCAAAGCTTACCTTCCGTTAAGCTATCGTTTTTATGCGCTTCACTAACTAAAATAAGCGGTACCGGATTGGTCGTATGAGCCGTATGCGGCGCCCCCGTACGATGGTCAACCATCATTTCCGAGTTACCATGATCGGCGGTTACCAATAAATGCCCCTTTACTTTATTAATAGCTTCCACGATACGTGCTAAGCAAGCATCCACAGTTTGTACTGCTTTTTCAGCAGCTTCCAATACGCCCGTATGTCCAACCATATCAGGGTTGGCAAAGTTCAAAATAATCATATCGAACTTGCCGCTTTCAATAGCAGCCACTACTTTATCGGTTACTTCGTAAGCGCTCATTTCCGGTTGTAAATCGTAGGTTGCCACTTTAGGGGATGGCACCAAAATACGTTCTTCACCGTCAAATACATCTTCTTGACCACCACTGAAGAAATAAGTTACATGAGCATATTTTTCGGTTTCCGCAATACGAAGCTGCGTATAACCGCCATCAGCTAATACTTGACCCAATGTATTAGTGAGCAGTTCTTTTTCATACACAATATGAGTAGGCAAACCGTCTTCATACTTGGTCATAGTAGCCATATAAATCGGCAACAAACCTTTAACTCGATTGAAGCCGGTAAATTCAGGATCTACCAACGCTCTGGTGAGCTGGCGGGCACGGTCCGGTCTGAAGTTGGCAAAAATCACCGCATCATGAGCTTCAATAGCGCCTTTAGCATCCAATACTACAGGCACTACGAATTCATCCACTACCTCATTGGCATAAGACGCTTCGATAGCCGCTTTAACAGAATCAGCTGTAACACCAACACCATCAACAATAGCTTGGTAGGCTTTCTCAACACGTTCCCAACGTTTATCGCGGTCCATGCCGTAATAACGACCACCGATGGTGGCGATTTTACCAAGGCCGAGCTGAGTCATATAAGCGTCTAAATCTTCTAAATAGGTAAGTGCGCTTTGTGGCGGTACATCACGGCCATCCAATAAAGCATGAACGTATAATTCAGTAACGCCTGCGTCTTTAGCGCCCTTAATAATCGCTTTAATATGATCTAAGGAGCTGTGAACACCGCCATCGGACACCAAACCGATAATCTGTAAACGGTGGTCTTTCGCCTGTGCATATAATTCTTTAATAACTGGCTTTTCAAAAAAAGCACCATCTTCCGTATCTTTGGTGATTCGAGTCAACTCCTGATACACAATGCGGCCGGCCCCGATATTTAAATGACCTACTTCGGAATTACCCATTTGGCCTTCCGGTAAGCCTACAGCGAGACCCGATGCCTGTAATTGTGTATGCGGATAGGTTTCCCATAATTTTAAAAAAGTTCTCAGGCTTAGCCTGTACGACCGCATTGGTAGGGTCGTTCACATCCCCTATGCCGAACCCGTCTAAAATGGTCAGCATAACGGGAGCTTTTAATTTTGCCATACACAAACCTTTCTATATTCAAAATATCTTGTTCGTAATTAAACTATAATAAATTTTACCGTCTAGTATCTACTATACAGTATAACTTTATAATCTATATTTAATATGCGTAAAAACTTGGTAAATGAATGTAAGCGGCCAAAAACTAATCAACCTTAGGCTTAAATAATAGTTAATCACCCTTAGACTTAAATAATCATTAATCAACCTTAGGCTTTAATAATGGCCATGAAATCATCTGCTTTTAAGGATGCACCACCTACTAAAGCACCATCAATATCCGGCTGAGATAAAATTTCTTTAGCATTACTGCCTTTAACACTGCCGCCATATTGGATACGCAACGCTTCAGCCGTTGCCGCATCGAATAATGCGGCCACTTTGGCACGAATGGCTGTACATACTTCCCCGGCCTGTTCCGCAGTTGCCGTTTTACCGGTACCGATAGCCCAAATCGGTTCATAAGCAATTACCATTTGACTTACCTGTTCAGCCGTTAAGCCTTCAAGGCCGGCTGTCAATTGGCTGTCAATAAACGACTGTGTCTCATTGGCTTCACGCTGTGCCAAACTTTCGCCGACACATAAAATCGGGATTAAATCATATTGGAACGCGGCTTTTATTTCTGATTAATTAAAGCATCGGATTCACTGAAATACTCACGACGTTCCGAGTGACCGAGAATTACATAATGACAACCTACATCGGTAAGCATGAGTGGCGAAACTTCACCGGTAAACGCCCCTTTTGGCTCAAAATACATATTCTGAGCTCCTAAGCGAACGTCTGTATCTTCAATTAAATCAGCTACCGTGCTGAGACCGGTAAATGGCGGGCAAACCACCACTTCACGGCTCACTTCACCTTCAGCGAGAGCTGCTTTAATGCCTTCCACTAAAATAGTAGCTTCCGCTAAATCAGTATGCATCTTCCAATTGCCGGCAATAATTTGTTTACGCATGGCTCCTCCTTATTTATCGGCTAATGCCACGATACCCGGTAAGGCTTTCCCTTCTAAATATTCCAAGGATGCACCGCCACCGGTCGAAATATGAGAAATTTTATCGGCAAGACCGCTCTTTTCAATGGCTGCCACCGAATCACCGCCACCTACAATAGTCGTTGCGTCAGCTTCAGCTACGGCTTTGGCTACCGCGTTAGTGCCGGTTGCAAAATTATCCATTTCAAAAACGCCCATAGGTCCGTTCCAAACAATCATCTTCATTGGTTTTAACGCTTCCGCAAACGCTTTTTGTGTATCCGGACCAATATCAAGGGCCATCCAGCCTTCTTCAATGCCGTCGGCAGGAACTACTTTATGATTAGCATCATTGCTGAATGCATCGGCTACCACAAAATCAGTTGGCAATAACAAATTCGTATTTGTTTCAGCAGCCTGTTTAATAAGCTGACCTGCCAATTCGATTTTGTCCGCTTCCACTAAGGATGAGCCGGTTGGATACCCTTTAGCGGCAATAAAGGTATTGGCCATACCGCCACCGATGATGAGCACTTCTACTTTTGGTAATAAATTGGAAATAACTTCAATCTTATCGCTTACTTTAGCGCCGCCGATAATAGCTGCAAACGGGTGTTCCGGATGCTCTACCGCACCGCCGACGTATTTAATTTCTTTTTCCAATAAATAGCCCGCTGCCATTGGTAAAAATTTAGTAATCCCTTCTACGGATGCATGGGCACGATGAGATACGCCGAACGCATCATTGATGCCCACTTCGGCAAGGGATGCTAATGCTTTGGCAAAATCTTCGCCATTCTTTTCTTCTTCTTTATGATACCGTAAGTTTTCCAACAAAAGAACGTCGCCATCCTGCATAGCTTCTACCGCTTTATGAGCGGCTTCACCGACACAATCATCGGCAAATGCTACCGGTTTGCCCAAGAGTTCACTGAGACGAACAGCACATGGCTGTAACGTAAATTCCGGTTTACGTTCTCCTTTCGGACGTCCCAAATGAGACGCTAAGATTACTTTGGCCCCTTTACCGATTAAATAATTAATGGTCGGTAAAGTAGCACGAATACGCGTATCATCAGTAATGACACCATCTTTTAAAGGTACATTAAAATCTACGCGCACAAATACGCGTTTATGGGCTACGTCAACGGACTCGATTGTTTTTTCATAACGGCCTCCTATATGTTAACGATACAGCTTATAAAAAATAAGCCTATCTCTCGTCATTAGCTTATAAATGGTAAGCAAAAGAGGGGACTATCTACATAGTCCCCTGCAAAAATTATAAACCTTGATCAGCAATGAATTTAGCTAAATCAACGACACGGTTGGAATAACCCCATTCGTTATCGTACCAGGAAACCACTTTTACCATATTGCCTTCCATTGTCATTGTCAAATCAGCATCAACGATGGAGCTGCGTGGGTCACCGTTGAAGTCGTGAGATACGAGCGGTAAATCAGAAACACCTAAGATACCTTTCAATTCACCTTGTGCTGCTTCACGTAATGCGGCATTGATTTCTTCTTTAGTTGTTTCTACATTGAGTTCAGCTACCAAGTCGGTAATGGAAACGTTTGGTGTAGGCACACGAAGAGCGAAACCGTTTAATTTACCCTTTAATTCAGGTAATACCAAAGCTACTGCTTTAGCAGCGCCGGTAGTTGTAGGAATAATGGATAAAGCAGCTGCGCGAGCACGACGAAGGTCGCTGTGCGGTGTATCCAAAATGCGTTGGTCATTGGTATAGGAGTGAACCGTAGTCATCAAGCCGCGTTTGATACCGAATTTTTCATTCAATACTTTAGCAAACGGAGCCAAGCAGTTAGTTGTGCAGCTTGCGTTGGAAATGATGTGGTGGTTTTTAGGATCATATTTGTCCTGGTTAACACCCATTACAATAGTAATGTCTTCTTCTTTAGCCGGTGCGGAAATAATAACTTTCTTAACAGAACCGCCCAAATGCTGAGCTGCGTCATCACGTTTGCGGAAACGGCCGGTTGCTTCTACAACGATTTCAACGCCTTCGGAAGACCAGTCGATATTAGCAGGGTTAGGATCATGGAATACACGAACTTTTTTGCCGTCAACAACAATATATTCACCGTCAACAGTAATTTCTTCTTGCAAGTTACCGTGTACGGAATCATATTTTAATAATAAAGCAGAACCTTCAATATCGCCCAAGTCATTAATAGCCACTACTTCTACCTCAGGGTTATGAAGCGCTGCACGAAATACACATTTACCGATACGACCAAATCCATTAATACCAATTTTAACTGCCATGATAGTTCCTCCTAGAGTGTAAAAATTATACCTAAACAGTTTTAAAATGTGAGTGTTTACGATTTAAATAAAACAATGTATGACTAATAATAAATCATAAACACTATGACTAGCTAATACTTAGTAGCGCTGCTATTGATTCAGCTGCACTTTCATCAATAATAAGGGTACCTTTGCGACAGGCTCTCATCACCCCGATAATTGCTTTGGCTTTACCGGCACCACCTGCTACAGCGATTACATGCGGTATAGACTCAATATCAGTAAGGGCAATGCCCACATTATTGGTCGTATACACAATGTTGCCGCTAATGTCACAATAGTAACCCAAGGCTTCCCCAACAGCACGTTTAGCGCGCAACGTGGAGCGTTGTGCATCTGTTATATGCCGCTGTGCCGCCATGTGCAAGGCTTCACCGATGCCAAAGATTAAAATATCGGTTTGCTTAGCCAATTCCATCACTTCTTTGATTTGTGGTTCCATATTCATCAAAATGCTCAACGCGTCTTGCGACAAACCATCAGGTAGATGCAACATTTTGTAGGTACTGCCGATTTTCTCGGCAATCACCGAAGCAATCACATTCGCTTGATATTCTACCCGTTCGCCGATTCCGCCGCGAGCCGGAATAATGGTAGCCTGACATTTCTTGGCCGGCAGAGCATCTGCCATATTGGCCATCGTACTGCCGCCACTTACAGCTAAGACACTGCCCGGATGCAATACCCCTTGCAACACTTTCGCCGCCTGGAAGCCTAACTCTTTGCGTTCCATGTCGGTTTCACCACCGCCACTGGTAATAATAACTTCATCAATTTGCAAAACTTCTTTAAGCTTTGCTTCAAGCTCACTGATTTTATTGAGCTCGTGCATTGATGAGTTTAGTTGCGGCAGCAGTTCTTTGCCTTCCTCAGTTAACACCATCCCCTGTTGGGTAAAACCAATAAGACCATTGTCCTTCATGATTTCAACGTGTGAACGTACTACACGTTCCGATAGTTTACTAAGGTTGGCAAGCATGCGTCGCCCGATAGGTTGTGCATAGGAAATGTGATTCAGCAGTATGTAGCGCTCTTCCACAATTCGCATAAGTTCCGGAGCTATTCGTTGATACACCTCCGATAAATCTTTCATGCTGTACCTCTTTCATCCCGCTGGAGCGAAAATCGTCCCACCGTCGATAAAAAAATATCCTCGCCTATATTCTACCTTATATGGGTGACACGCGCAAGTCATTTTATAAATTATTATATTGAATACTAAAAAATATATTGAAAACGTTGACTGCTCGGCCGTCAAAATTACCTTATATTAAGTTTCAAAATCATATGAGACCTGATATTCTCTACCGGAGAGCACACCTCTTCGAGCTAAGGCTCCCCTTGCAGAGAATATCAGGTCTTCAGCGATTATAGCTCATCTCAATTCACAGGTAATTTTAGCCGGCTACAACAAAAAAAACGTTTTCAATATATTTAGCATCTTCCCCATAACAACCTATAAAATGACTTGCGAATCACACCATAAATGGACGAATAATAGCCGAGGATATGGGGAGAGTGGGAGGAATTGTATTGTTCCAATACAATTCCCTTCCCTCCACTCCTCAAAAACGACTAATAGGCCGCTATTGTAATGTGCTGAAATCGATATTGAAGAACAGCGCTTTGCTTTCTGAGATGATAGCTGAATCACAAAAAGAATGGCCACTACCTATAAGGTAAGCCTTAGCTTGAAAAGGTGTGCTTGCCGTTAGGTAGTGGCCATTCTAAAGTTTTTATATAAATCAGAACATCAAAGCGCTGTTCGTAACAAATGTCAATCCATTACAATAGCAGCCTATTAGTCGCGATCTACGTCCCAATCAATAACTTGACCGATAGCGGCATCAATTTCGAATTCATATTCAACGCCGTTGTAGAAAATTTTGCCTTCATATACTTTACGGCCATTTTCAATGTCCGGTTTAACTTTATATACATGGCTTGCATTCGCGCCCGGCACTTTAGCCAAAGCGATAGCGGTTGCCTGGTCAATTGTAATTTCGGAATTTGCCTGTGCCAAGCCAAAGCTGCCTGCCACCAATAAAGATACGGCTAATACTTTTAAAGATTTGTTTAATTTCATAGTCTACCTCATTTCATTATAATATATTAATTATTTACTTCTCTTAGCGATAAATTACGAAGTATAATTTACTGCTTCTATCCTTCTTACATATCTATTATATTCGACATGCTTTATTTTGTCTATTGCAAAAATTAAATTACATATATCAATCATGAAATATAACACAAAAATGGCTTGAAGCACATTGCTCCAAGCCATTCATTATTTATTATGTAAAGCCTATCAGACTGTAAAAGTTAATACGCTTCACCTATCTTATTTTTTAGACTATTTAGTACCGAAAATACGGTCCCCTGCATCGCCTAAACCAGGCAAGATGTAGCCATGTTCATTCAAGTCTTCATCAAGTGCCGCAACATAAATACGTACATCCGGATGTTCCTTATTAACCGCTTCAACGCCTTGCGGAGCTGCTACCAAGCACATAAGCTGAATATCGCGAGCCCCTTTTTCTTTTAAAAGAGTGATGGCTGCCGATGAACTGCCGCCGGTTGCCAACATAGGATCTGTCACGATAATACGACGTTCGGACAAATCAGACGGCAATTTGCAATAGTATTCAACCGGTTTTAAGGTTTCAGGATCACGGTATAAACCTACGTGACCTACTTTAGCCATTGGCATTAATTCCAATAGACCGTTAACCATGCCGAGACCGGCACGTAAAATAGGGATAATGCCTAATTTTTTACCGGCAATTTGTTTACCGATTGCTTTTACCAACGGAGTCTGTACTTCTACATCTTCCAACGGTAAGTCGCGAGTAATTTCATACCCCATCAAAAGTGTAATTTCTTCCAATAATTCGCGAAAATCTTTAGAACCTGTTTCAACATTACGGATTAAGGTTACTTTATGTTGAATCAACGGATGAGTCATTACATTAACATTCATAAATACGGTGCCTCCTTAAGTCTTACTATTCTGTGCCTCAATAAGGCATGTTATGAAATCTCTCTCAAGCGGATATATTAAAGATTAGGATACATAGGATATTTTTCACAAAGAGCGGCTACACGTTTAGCTGCTTCTTCATGTTTAGCTTTATCTTCGGAGTTTTTAAGAACTAACGCAATGATGGACGCAATTTCTTCCATATCCGCTTCTTTTAAGCCACGTGTTGTCAAAGCCGGTGTACCGAGACGAATACCGCTGGTTACGAATGGGCTTTCAGGATCGAACGGAATGGTGTTCTTGTTACAAGTGATGCCTACTTCATCGAGTAAGAATTCAGCAACTTTACCGGTTAAACCACAGCTGCGTACGTCAACAAGCATTACATGCGTATCGGTACCGTCGGATACGATTTTAAAACCTTCTTTTTGTAAGAGCTGCTGCCAACACTTTCGCATTGGTTACAACTTGCTGTGCATATTCTTTGAATTCAGGTTTTAAAGCTTCGCCGAAAGCAACCGCTTTTGTCAGCG
>ENA-OQJC01000146-OQJC01000146.1-human-gut-metagenome-genome-assembly--contig:-NODE-146-length-20894-cov-4.169018_pt1 | contig 20894 bp, 16 predicted proteins | sample MGYA00242600_ERZ504766 | MGnify/ENA primary metagenome ERZ504766 (study PRJEB26092, sample SAMD00036364) | human gut metagenome | host: Homo sapiens | study: EMG produced TPA metagenomics assembly of...
CAAACAATCATAGCAAGATCAAATTTTTACCGGACAATGAAAGAGGAGAAAAAATACTGGCAATAACTTTATGTCAGATAAAGAAAGAGATGGAGGAGAAATCCCTGGCTTGTGTAATTTTACAGAATAAGTACGAAAAAGCAGTAACAGAAACAGAAGGAAAAGTCATTGTATGGAATAAAGAATTAAAGTTAGTTCCCTATCATGAATTAAGTGCAGGACAGACAAGAGATGGAATGGAAGTTTTCCACAACGAAGATGATTCGTATCTCAGATCCGTACACAGTCTTGTGGATAAAAATGCAAAAGATTATTTGAATAGTGTATACATAAATAAAAATGTCCTTCCGGAAAGAATTGAAATAAAATCCAGGGACAGTGCCGGTTATGTTACAGAAATTCTGGCTGACGGGAAAGTGTTGGAAGGCGAGGCATTCAGAAAAGGAATGGGACTCACGTCCTCAAATTTTACAATTCAGAAGTCTGGAAAGGAAATACGATTTTTATGTAGAGGAAAAGGTCATGGATTAGGATTTTCACAATATGGAGGGAATGAGATGGCAAAGGAGTCTGCGAATGCAAAAGAGATCTTACAATATTATTTTCCTGAGATGGATGTGCTGAACATAAAATCTGTAAATTGCTGAATAGATACGAATATTCTGGACACCCTATAGATATGAAGATGAAAACAGAGGTGAAAGGAATATGATGAATAACAAAGTGACAAGAATCATTGCCAATTCCGTTGGACTGGCCGCTGTAGCAGCATTGGGAATTACAGTTTATCAGTTAGGTACCTCCCCGGTCAAAGAGAAAACTCCTGAAGAAAAAACAGAAAATGTCGGTGAAAGTACACAGGATACGGAAGAACAATTGAGTGAAGATGCAGGAACGAATCATGTGGAGTCAGAAAATCAGTGGATATCCGATGACGGGGAAGATTTGGATGATACAAAGGTTACATTCCAAAAACAGGAATGTATGGGGAAACAGCTCAGAATACTGTGGATAATAATGAATCAGATAATACTGCAGATGTGGATAAGACTGACAATGCTGTAAATTCTCAGCAGGCAGAAGAATCATCAGTAAATGCAAATATGAAATCCCAGACGATATCAGAAGATCAGGCAGATGAAGCAACAGATGTTTCGGCATCGGCCCTGAATCTTGCGACAGTAAATTTTTCGGAAGATACATTAATGGAGTGGCCGGTGAATGGAAATGTTCTCCTTGATTACAGTATGGATCAGACTACTTATTTTCCGACGCTTGATCAGTATAAATTGAGTCCGGCTATTGCTGTCGGTGCAGTAGAGGGAGCACCTGTGGTAGCTGCTGTTAATGGCAAGGTTTATTCTATAGAGCAGAATGCGCAGACGGGTACTACACTGACAATGGAACTTGGAAATGGATATCAGGCTGTTTATGGACAGCTTACAGATCTGACAGTGTCAGAAGGAGATACAAATTAAAAAGGGAACGACGATAGGATATATTGCACAGCCTACAAAATATTACAGCACAGAAGGAACCAATCTTTATTTTTGCAATGAAAAAGGATGGAGAACCAATAGATCCGATTGAATATCTTCCATAATGAAATAGAAGAAAAAAACAGGGCTGCCGTAGATCGGCAGCCCTTAATTTGGTATAGGGCCAAGACAGTAACGTATAAACAGTACTTTGATATTTGCAACAGAAATGATATGTGTAGTATAATACAAAATATGTAGTGATTCAGCAGTTAACAATTCGTGGATATCAGATTAGGGGCAAAATCTCCCACAAATTGTGACATACATCTTGCGGAAAGCATTTTTCAGACACGCTCTAGCATCATAAAATACTGCTGGTTATAAAAATACTTTCGGAAATTATACAGACAGCATGAAAGAGGAGCTTTTTATATGAATATTAATGAGATTGCCAAACTGGCAGGGGTCTCCAGAGCTACCGTATCCAGGTATCTGAACAATGGTTATGTCAGTGAGGAAAAGAAAAAAAATAATCAGCAGAGTTATTGAAGAAACCGGGTATCAGCCTTCTTCACAGGCGCAGAGGCTGCGTACTAAGAAGACAAAACTGGTCGGAGTAATTCTGCCAAAGATAGATTCCAATACGATCAGCCGGGAAGTTGCCGGAATCAGTGACATACTTACTAAAAAAGGATATCAGCTGATACTGGCAAATACAAATAACAGTGTTGAAGAAGAATTGAAATATCTTTCGCTGTTCAGGGATAATCAGGTCGATGGTGTTATTTTTATTGCCACCATATTGACAAAACAGCACAGGGAAATGATGAAGGGATTTAAAGTTCCGATTGTTTTACTTGGACAACAGCTGGATGGTTATCCATGTATTTTTCAGGACGATTATAAGGCTGCTGTAAATCTTACTGAACAGATGGTGAAGACAGGAAAGAAGTTTGGATATATTACAGTTACGGATAAAGATGAGGCAGTTGGCAGGCAGCGAAAATCAGGTGTGGAGAAGGTTCTTGGAGAAAATCAGATCACATTGGAAAGTGGATGTGTAAAATGCGGAAATTTCACATTAGAGTCAGGATATGAGAAAGCGAAAGAACTTTTTACGGAGCATCCCGATGTAGATACATTGATCTGTGCAACAGATACCATGGCAGTTGGAGCGGCAAATTGGCTGAAGGAGAACGGATATCAGATTCCTCAACAGGTTCAGATTGCCGGAATGGGAGACAGTTTTCTGGGAAAGATCATAGAACCAAAGCTGACTACTGTACATTTTTTTATAAGACAAGTGGAATGGAATCAGCAAAAGTGCTGGTAGATTTGATAGAATCTAAGGAAACATCATCTGTACATAAAGAAATAAAAATGGGATGTAAGGTGGTACTCAGAGAGTCTCACCGAAATATATGACTGAACATGAAAGAGGAACTCTGAGGCAATCATCAGAGTTCTTTTTTCCGGATAATTGGATTTACATATATTAATTTACATATTATTAAAGGGAGTGTTTTGGAAATAATATATAAAAAATGTATATAATATTTGTGATATGTTACATATTTACAAATAAAAAACGCCCAGATATAATAGCATATATGAGAACGATTCCATAAAAGGAGGATATTATGGATTACAGAAAAACAGCACAGGAGATATATGACCATATCGGTAAAAAAGAAAATATTATTTCCGCAGCTCATTGTGCCACACGTCTTCGCCTGGTTATCAGTGATAATTCAAAGGCTGATAAGGAATATGTTGAGAACATTGAAGGCGTAAAAGGTGTTTTCTTTGCGCAGGGACAGATGCAGATCATTCTGGGAACAGGTGTAGTTAATAAAGTATATGATGAGTTCATCCGGATTGCAGGAGTTTCTGAGAGCAGTAAAGAAGAGCTGAAAAAAGTTGCGGCTTCCAGGGCAAATCCGGTGCAGAGACTGATCAAGACACTTGGAGATATTTTTGTGCCGATTATTCCTGCAATTGTTGCAAGCGGTTTCCTGATGGGAATTATGGAAGCACTGAACTTCATGGTAAACAATGGATTTTTGAATATTGATACCAGCGGTTCTATTTATACATTTGCACAGCTTTTCAGTAATACGGCATATACGTTCCTGCCAATCCTCATCGCATACAGCGGTGCTAAAGTGTTTGGTGCAAACCCGTATCTGGGTGCAGTTATCGGTATGATCATGATTCATCCAAATCTCCAGAATGCATGGACAGTTGCCACAGAAGGTGTTAAAGCAACTCAGAAAGTATGGTTTGGACTTTACTCTATTGATATGGTCGGATATCAGGGGCATGTAATTCCGGTTATCATTGCAGTATGGGTACTGGCTCAGATTGAGAAGAGACTTCACAAAGTAGTGCCGGCAATGTTTGATCTGTTTGTTACTCCGCTTGTAAGTGTCTTTGTAACAGGATATCTGACATTATCCATTATCGGACCTATCTTTGTTACTGTTGAGAACGGACTTCTGAATGGGATTCAGTGGCTGATCGCATTGCCATTTGGTATCGGAAGTTTTATTATGGGTGCGTTTTATGCACCGACGGTGGTTGCCGGTGTTCACCATATGTACACGATCATTGATCTTGGGCAGTTGTCTAAATTTGGAGTTACCTACTGGCTGCCTCTTGCTTCTGCAGCGAATATTGCACAGGGTGGAGCCACTCTTGCAGTAGCACTTAAGACAAAGGATCAGAAGATTAAATCAATGGCAGTTCCGTCTGCATTAAGTGCCTGTATGGGAATTACTGAACCTGCGATCTTTGGTGTTAACCTTCGCTTTGGAAAACCATTTGTGATGGGATGTATTGGTGGTGCATTTGGTGCACTGTTTGCATCTGTTACAGGACTGGGGGCTACGGGAACTGGCGTAACCGGTATCTTTGGAATTCTTCTTTGTCTGAATAACCCGGTTTCTTATATTCTTATGTTTGTGATTGCATTTGGTGCTGCCTTTGTACTTACCTGGTTGTTTGGATATAAGGACACTAATGTTTCTGAAAAGACAGAAAGTGTTGAAGCTGTGGGAGATAAATCAACAACAGAAAAAAGCAATGCAGATGATTCTGTGCTTTATAGTGTATCAGAAGGAACTGCGATTTTGCTTTCCCAGGTAAATGACGCTACATTTGCTTCGGAAGTACTTGGAAAAGGAATTGCCGTAATTCCATCGAAGGGTGAAGTTGTTGCTCCATGTGATGCTGTGGTTGAGACTGTTTTTGATACAAAGCATGCAGTTGGTTTAAGTACGGAAAGTGGTATGGAGCTTCTGATCCATGTCGGGATCAATACAGTGGAATTGAATGGAAAATATTTTACATCTCATGTAAAGAATGGAGATCACGTAAAGAAAGGCCAGCTTCTGGTTTCCTTTGATATGGAGAAAGTTAAGGCAGCAGGATACGATGTGACGACTCCTCTTATTGTAACGAATTCGGATGATTATAAAGATGTGAAAATTCTGTCGGAAGATTCGGTAACACCATCAGATAAAGTATTGGAGATTGTGAAATGAGTACGCTAACTAAAGTTCTTGAAAGAAATATAAAAGTAATTGAAAAGAACGCAGATCTGACAGAAGGAAGATTCCGGCTTGGACATCATCTGATGCCGCCGGTCGGATGGCTCAATGATCCAAATGGACTATGCTGGTATAAAGGCAGATATCATGTGTTTTTTCAATACGCTCCCTTTGATGTGGAAGGCGGACTGAAATTCTGGGGACATTATACAAGCGAAGATCTGGTAGACTGGAAATACGAAGGGACAGCTCTTTATCCGGATTCTCCTTATGACTGTCATGGTGTCTATTCCGGGTCTGCATTGGCAGAGAGTGAAAAACTTCATTTGTTTTTCACCGGGAATGTAAAGATTGACGGTGATTATGATTATATTAATGAAGGACGTGAGACCAGTACGCTTCATGTAGAAAGTGAGGACGGAATTCATTTCGGAGATAAAGAAGAGATAATTTCTTTTGAAAAATATCCGGAAGAGTTTACCTGTCATATCAGAGACCCGAAAGTCTGGAAAGAAAACGACAGGTATTTTATGGTTCTTGGTGGACGTCTTAAGGGAGATAAAGGTGCAGTTTTGGTTTATGAATCAGAAAATCTGAAAGAATGGAAATTTAAACATATAATAACCACACCGGAAGCTTTTGGCTATATGTGGGAATGCCCGGACTATTTCGAACTGGACGGGAAGAAATTTCTGTCTGTATCACCACAGGGCTTGAAGAGGGAAGAATTTCGTTTTCAGAATATCTATCAGTCAGGCTATTTTCCGGTAAAAGAGGATGGCTCTGTAGATGAAAGAGACTTTCGTGAGTGGGATATGGGATTTGACTTTTATGCTCCACAGACCTTTACAGATAACAGCGGAAGGCGACTTCTGATAGGATGGATGGGAATGCCGGATGCAGAGGAGGAATATACCAATAAAACCATTGATGAAGGCTGGCAGCATTGTCTTACCGTACCGCGGGAACTGAGGGTAAAGGATGGAAAAATATTCCAGTATCCGGCAAAAGAACTGGAGAGACTCCGAAAAGAGAAAACAATTCTTGATGATGAAAAATCAATTGTTGAGGTTCGTGTAGAAGTAAATGAAGGTTTTGATCTGTTAATTGAAGATATTGCAGTGACAGACAGAAGTTTTCAGATCAGTATGGGCGGACAGATGCTCTTTAAATATGAAAATGAAATTGCGGAGATTGGATTTTCTGAAATTGCGGGTGCAGGAAGAAATAAGCGGAAAGCGAAAGTCAGTGAACTGAACAATATCCGGATTCTTGCAGATACTTCTGCAGTGGAACTTTATCTGAATGATGGAGAGATTGTATTCTCAACCAGATATTATCCGGATCGTGAAGATCTGCAGCTAAAGGTAAAAGGCGGAAAATTCAGGGGAAATCTCTGGAATCTTCGAAAAATGATATTCACAAAATAAGAAAATAAACGTATAATAAAGCAGGTGGGAAAGAAAATCCGCAGTCGGTTTCCCTGCCTGCTTTTTTGACATATTGGTATTTCTGGTGCTGAGAGATCTGGCTGTCAGAAAGAATATGTGTCCGGATGATATACGTGTTTTAAACCGACTGTTTATTATAGAAACAGGGACGACCGCAAAAGATAGCAGTTGTCCTTTACATAAACTATAAAAAAATTTCAAATAATGCAATTCCAGACAATAAGACAGTTGCTTGATTATAATATATGACTGTCGGGTGATTATGATGAATTATACTTACATTGTTAAATGTGCAGATGGGACTCTTTATACAGGGTGGACAAACTGTCTACAAAAACGTATGAAAGCACACAACGAGGGAAAGAACGGCGCGAAATATACAAGGACCAAAAGACCGGTTACACTTGTATATTATGAAGGATTTTCAACAAAAGAAGAAGCGATGAGACGTGAATATGAGATTAAACAATTTACCAGAAATAAAAAACTGGAGTTGCTGAGCTTCTGAACCCGTCAGATAAGGAGGATAAGAGAAAATGAAAAAGATGACAAAATGGCTTGCAGTATGCGCAGTATGTGTGATGGGCAGTGTTCCGGCCATGGCAGCAGAAGTACCGGATGTTACTGTAACACCGATCCCGATTGAAACACCGGCTCCGGATGTAACACCAATCGAGACACCTGCACCAACACCCATACCGGAGGTGAAAAATGGCTGGTATGAGTATGGAACAAAAAATAAGAAATATTTTAAAGATGGACAGTATCTTACAGGAATGCGTAAAATTCATGGTGAAGTTTATTATTTCAGTCCAAAAGGATTTATGAAAACCGGATGGATCAAATACAATAACAAGAAATATTATTTTGGTTCCAATGGAATACGTTACAGTGGCGTTAAGAAAATCAGCGGAAAATATTACTATTTCAGTGACAAGGGTGTTCTGAGAACGAAAACAGTTAAAGTTGGAAATACAATTTATTATTGTACAGAAAAGGGAATTCTGGAAGCCTGGAAAAAAGGAAAGACGATTTATTATCCAAATGGAAAGAAAATGAATTCCACCAAAGCGTATGAGTATGAGACTTTGCAGAGAGCAAAGGATGTTGTCAGCAAGATCACAAAACCGAGTATGTCAAAAAGTGAGAAATTTGAAACCTGTTTCAGATGGGTAATGTATCAGCATTATTACGATACCAGAAGAACATTTTATAATCAGACTGCATGGCCTGCGTTATATGCAAACGATTATCTGATACTGAGCGGAAAAGGCGGGGACTGTTTCTCAGATGCCTGTTCGTTTGCCTATCTTGCAAAGGCTCTTGGATATAAGAATGTTTATGTCTGCGTAGATACAACGGCAACTGACGGAAGCGGTCATTGCTGGGCTGAAATCGGAGGCAGAGTATATGATCCGCTGTTCGCAGAGGCGAAGAGCTATTATGGATATTTTGGCGTGGGATATGGATCCTATGGATTGTATCCGGAAAGAAGAGTAGCTGTGTAATATAAAAGCTTTCCTGCAGGGATTATGCTGCAGCAGAGAAAATTGTATTGTTAAGGGGTTGTAGCACCGGAAAAAATCCGGTGCTGCAACCCCTTGTTTTGTTTATTGGCAAATTGACGGTTATACAGGTAGTGGAGCAACAAAAAAGTACATGACAATGAAATGGCAGGCACTTCCAAGCATAACGAAGATGTGAAAGATCTCATGGGAACCAAAATTCTTATGTCTGGAATTAAAAAGCGGAACTTTTAATGCATAGATCACACCACCGATGGTATAAATGATTCCGCCTGCAAGAAGCCAGTCAAATCCTGCACGTGGGAGTGCATGGAAGATTGGAACAAATGCCAGTACACACAGCCAGCCCATGGCGATATACAGTACAGAGGACAACCATTTGGGACAGGTAATCCAACAGCCCTTTAAGATAATGCCGAGGACTGCAATACTCCATACCAGCGCGCACAGAATATATCCAATGCGGTTATGAAGGACGATCAGGCATACAGGAGTATAGCTTCCGGCGATCATCACAAAAATCATCATGTGATCCATTTTTCGCAGCCGTCGATTGACCTTCTCTGTAGAATCTACAGAATGATAAATGGTACTGGCTGCATAGAGCAGAACCATGGTAAGGATAAAAATACTTAAAGCAACAATATGGAGCACATCATAAGAACGCGCTGCCTTGATAATAAGAGGAACTGCTCCGACTGCAGCGAGAAGAAGGGCAATACCATGAGTGATCGCACTTCCGGGATCTTTAATTTAAATTTCATAAAACGCCTCCATTCATTCAGATAAATACAATGAAAACAATATAACATAGTTTTAAAAACTATATATCAAGTATATAAATACTATAACACAAAAAAACAAAAATCAAGGGCTTATTTTGGGAATCAAAGAAATGTTTGTCCGGCAATGCAAATGAGTTACAGGGTTGCGAAGATGAGGAAAACAGTTGAATCTATATGATAAATCTCCTATAATACAAGTAAAGTAAGTGGTAAAGGAGACAGTTCCATGGGAAAAACCATAACGATATGTTTTACAAATAATAAGGGTGGAAGTGGAAAAACCACAACCTGTTCAAACCTTGGAGCGGCGATGGCTCAGGCAGGGAAAAAGGTTCTTCTGATCGATGGAGATATGCAGTTAAATCTTTCTCTTGCTTTTTTTCCGGAGAACTGGGTGCTGGAGCAGGCGAAAGGAGAGAAGAATCTGTATTGCGCAATCGGAAAACAGGAAGAGCTCAGCGGTTATGTGGTACATACTCCCTACGAAAATCTGGATCTGATACCATCGTCTACATTGATGAGTTCTATAGAATATGAACTTTTTACAAAATGGCAGAGAGAATTTATCCTGCGAAAATGCATTCAGAAGATAAAGGATGCAGGAAATTATGACTATATTCTGATTGATGCACCTCCTACGCTGGGTGGTTGGGTGATGAATATCCTTTGTGCATCAGACCGGGTAATTATTCCTGTTGAGGCAAGTCCATGGGGAATGTTCGGACTTGCGAATATGTTTGAATTTCTTAATGAAGTAAAGCAGATTACTCCGGAACTGGAAGTTGCCGGAATTGCAGTGACAAAGGTAGATACAAGAAAGAGTTATTATAAACAGACAATGGAAACACTGCATGAACTTGAGGACATTCATGTATTTGAGCAGATCATCAGAGTGGACAGCTCTGTAGAATGGTCACAGGATAACAGTATTCCGGTTGTGGAATATAAAAAATCAAGCAGAAGTGCCAGGGAATATACGAGATTGGCAGAGGAGGTCATGGAATTATGTCAGTAGGCAGGGAGAGTATTCGGCGTGCAGCAAATGCAGGTGCCGGGAAAACCGTAAAGAAGCCCGTTGTATCCACAAAAGAGGCAGAGAAACCGGAAACAATATCTGTTACAGAAGAAAAGAAAAAAACAGCAAAAGGTTCTGTTCATATTAATGAGGAACTGCCGGTATATCTTCTTTAAAAGTTATTTGTAAGTGCTTGAGTATTTTGTTATTTTATAGAAAATAATTAAGTGGTTGCGCAAAAAGTGGGGTATTTTATGGAAACAGAAGAAAAGAAGATATATACAATAGAAGATATCGCCCGGGAGCTTGGGGTAAGTAAGACTACGGTATCACGTGCTATTTCAGGAAAGGGAAGAATCAGTCAGGCTACAAGAGACAGAGTACGGGCATTTATAAAAGAACATGATTACAGACCCAATGTTGTGGCAAAGGGGTTGGCACAGCGTAAAACTTATAATATTGCACTGCTGATGCCGAAGGATTATGTTGCCACAGAGTTCCTTTTTTTTAAAGACTGTATGAATGGAATCTGTGAGATGGCTTCCTCCTATGATTATGATATTATTATTTCTATGATTGATGGATCAGATGTATCGCAGATACAGAGACTGGAGGCAAATAGAAAAGTCGATGGGATCATTGTAAGCAGAGCAGTGGTAAGTTCCAAGGTGCAGAAATATCTGAAGAACTGTAAAGAACCATATATATTGATCGGCCCGTCTTCAGATCCGGAAGTTCCATTTGTAGATAACAAGAATCGGGAAGCAGGAAAAGAGCTGACAAGTATTATGCTGATGAAAGGCTTTCGGAATCTGGCACTTCTGTGTGGAAATCAGTCCTACAACGTTACCGGAAGCAGATATCAGGGTTTTCTGGAAGCACATGAGGAAATGGGAGTTTCTGTTAACGAAAATCTGATTTTCATGGATACGGATAATCAGGCAGCAGTATCTGATGCTGTGAAGAGACTGCTTGAAGAAGGCGCGGATGGTATTGTCTGTATGGATGATGTGATCTGCAGCATGTGTCTGAGCAGTCTGAGGGAAAAGAAAATATCGGTTCCTGAAGAAATAAAAATAGCCAGTATGTATGACAGTAAAAATCTGGAATATAATAATCCACCGATTACCAGCATACGTTTTGATACGGTAAGACTGGGAAAGATGGCATGTGCGAAATTACTGAACATCCTGGGGGAGAAGCCTTTGGAGGATACGTTGACACTGAATTATCAGGTGATGCTGCGTGAGTCAACACAGTAGAAAAATGAAAAATCCGCTGTAATTATTGGAGAATCAATAATCAGAGGATTTTTTTTCATGGGAAATTACTTCATAATGTTTCTGTAACATAAAAAGTTCCCGGGCAGGATCGCATTGTGGAAGAGAGGAATTATGTCGCTGAAGCGACTCGCCACAGGCGGAGGAATCCTGCAAGCAGGATTCGTGTGTGTGTTTGAAAAATGGAAAAATCAGTCATGAATTGTGCGATATGACAAAAAAGAGATTCGAAATTAGATAATAATGGCTAATTGACTTTATTAATATAAAGGAATATACTAAAAATATGAACAATCGGTTGCGCAAACAAACTTGGAGTAATTGCAAACATATTCTGTAAGAAGAATGAAATCAAATCCCGTCTGCTTTGACTGAGAAAAGTAATGAGCAGCGAGAAGAGAGTGTTTTGAAATTGGATAGAGTTTAAATATGATAATGAAAAAGAAAACGATTGAAAATAGAGAGTTAAGAGGAGAACAGGTATGGACTTTAGAACGGATAAGCTGCTCCATGGCGGTGATTACAACCCGGAACAGTGGTTAAAGAGACCGGATATTCTGGAAAAAGATATTGATATGCTGGAGGAGTCTGGCTGTAATGTAGTAAGCCTTGGGATTTTTTCCTGGTCCACACTGGAGCCGGAAGAAGGTGTATTTCATTTTGGATGGCTGCAGGAGATCATTGATAAACTTTATAAAAGAGGTATTTCTACAATCCTGGCTACACCGTCAGGTGCAAGACCCAAATGGATGGCAGACAAGTATCCGGAGGTACTTCGTGTAGATGAAACACGCCACAGAGCGTTATTTGGATTCAGACATAATCATTGTTATACTTCTCCTGTTTACAGAGAGAAGGTACATATTATTAACAAAAAGCTGGCACAGGAGGTTGCCACACATCCGGGTGTGATCCTGTGGCATATTTCCAATGAGTATGGCGGAGAATGTCATTGTCCGCTGTGCCAGGAAGCATTTCGTAACTGGCTGAAAGAGAAATATCAGACTATTGAAAATCTGAATGATAAGTGGTGCACCACTTTCTGGAGCCATACTTATAACAGCTTTGATCAGATTGAGAGTCCATCTAAGATTGGCGAGACACAGCTTCATGCACTGAATCTGGACTGGAAACGCTTTGTCACTCATCAGACAGCTGATTTCATTCATCATGAGATCGCAGCACTGAGAGAGGGAGGAAGCACACTTCCGACTACTGCAAACCTGATGCACTATTTCGACGGCTTAGATTATTTTAAGATTGCAAAAGAGATAGATGTGGTTTCCTGGGATACTTATCCTACATGGCATAAAGAAGCAGTGATCGATACAGTTTATGATAATGGAATGTGCCATGACCTGATGCGCTCTCTGAAAGGAAAGCCGTTCTTCCAGATGGAATCCTGCCCGACTTCTACAAACTGGCAGAGTGTGAGCAAATTAAAGAAACCGGGAGTGCTTTTTGCACAGTCCATGCAGGCAATTGCACATGGTGGAGAGGGTGCTCTTTATTTCCAGATTCGCCAGAGCAGAGGCGCTTCTGAGAAGTTCCACGGAGCAGTGATCGATCATTATGGTGGAAATGATACAAGAGTGTTCAAAGAAGTTTCCAGAGTTGGAGCAACTTTGAAAGAAATAAGAGAACTGGCAGGAACAACTGTGAACAGTCAGGTTGCCATGATATATGACTGGGACAGCCAGTGGGCAATGGAGGACAGTCAGGGACCGAGAAATAAAGGTCTGCATTATCTGGAAGCAATGCTGAAATTCTACAGAGGTTTCCGTAAGCAGGGCGTGAATGTAGATATGATCGATATGACTTGTGATCTGGACAATTATAAAGTGCTGGCGCTGCCAATGGTTTATATGTTCAAAGAAGGTTTCGCAGAAAAAGTTCGTGCATTTGTGGAGAATGGCGGTGTGCTGGTGACAAGTTACTGGTCAGGAATCGCAGATGATACTGACAGATGTTATCTGGAAGGAACTCCGCATGGACTGATGGATGTGCTGGGAATCAGAAATACAGAGATTGATGGTCTCTATGACTGGGAAGAGAATTCTTTTGTTCCTGTGGCTGGCAATGAACTTGGACTGGATAAGACTTATACGTGCAAATATCTGTGTGATCTTGTGGAACTTCGCGGAGCACGTACCTTAATGACCTATGGAAGTGATTTCTATGAAGGATATTCCTGTCTGACGGTGAATGAATATGGCAAAGGTAAGGCATGGTATGTGGCAGCAGATGCTGATAAAGAATTCTATGGAGACTTCCTTGGAAAAGTGCTCAAAGACAGCGGCGTTTCCTGCGGAATCAAAGAAGAGATTCCGGATGCACTGGAGATTACAGTGAGAGAGAATGAAAATGTGAAATATTATATTTACCAGAACTTCGGAACAGAAAGCGTAGAGCTTCCTGTTCCTGAAGGAGAGGTAAAATGGATTTATGGCAATGACAGCGATAAACTTAAAGTTTATGGTCTTGCAGTTGCCAGGGTTATCGTGTAAAATAAATATCGATGGATGAGGAAATCCCTTCACTTTAAGCAGAGATTGATACTGCCTGGTGGAGGGGTTCTTTTTTACTCAGGTTTAACCGGGAAAATGGTACAAAAAGTTTTTAATTGTATCAGGAAAGGTATAGAAATATGATTTCAAGAACTCAGATCAGATATATGGCAAATTCTTCATCATATAGTAGAGGTGCAGAGCTTTATGCAGCAGGAAAAGTTCTGGATATGGATGTAAAAAATATGGGTGCATCTGATGAAATTGTTGCATCTGTAAAAGGCAGTGGAAGAAATATCTATGAAGTAGATGTATCAATCGATACAGAGAATGATGAAATTGATACCTGCTATTGTGAATGTCGGGCATATGCAGAATATGGTGGGCTTTGTAAACATTGTGTGGCGGTTCTTCTGCAATATAATGATTATGAAAATGATAGGGATAGTTATGATTATGGACAATCTGTAGAAAAAATTGTAAAAGGTGGTCTGACTCATACGATCAGAAAAGGAGTGCAGATGCATACCACGCCGGAATTGGCTTCATTATTGCAGAAGCAGGCAGTTGCGAAGTCTCTTCCACTGATTCAGGGAAGCACTTATGGAAAAGTAAGGCTGGAACCATATTTTAATTTTGACGGAAGAACATTTACAGTAGAATTTAAAATGGAATTAATAAAATGTACGTACTGAAGGATGCATTTTCCTTGATGTTCATATAGCAAATCAGGATGATTATAAATATGGGAAAAATCTTCAGTTTGTCCATACAATAGAATCCTTTGTCGAGGAATCCAGACCGCTTGCGAAATTTATCTGTAAATGGGCAGACAACAACAGGCAATTTCACAGATCCTCTTCCTATTATGGATACTATATGGGAACTCTGGAAAAGGTAAGGCATCTGGAGCTGTCAGGAAATGAACTGGCAGAATTTTTGCTTTTGATGGAAGGAAAGACATTGCAGGGAGAATCTATAGGAACCAGAAACACAACCTGGGAAATAACCAGAGAACATCTTCCGAGAAAAATGACCATAACAGGTGCAAAGCAGGGAATTGAACTGAAGGTAAGCAAATTTACGTGTGCGGCAAATACGGAACAGTATAAAATTTGCTTTTATGATAAAAAGATTTATATTGAGAATGTAGAAGAGCTTTTACCTGTTAAGGATTTTCTGGACAGTTTGTCTTTGATCCCCGGTGAGAAAGCGTTTATAGAAAATAAAGATGTACCGGCATTCTGTCAGGAACTTTTACCGGTGATCCAGAAGTTTTTTAAATGCAGAATGGTTGAATTTCATCCGGAAAATTATGGAATGGTTAAACCGGAGTTTCGATTTTATCTGGATGCACCGCAGGAAAATATGGTTACATGTAAGGCGACTGTTAAGTATGGAGACAGGGAATTTTCTTTATATACAACGGACGATATTGCAGCAAGGGATATGAATAGAGAAACAGTTGTCAGAAATGTGATCCATAAATATTCGAATGCTTTTAATCCATTTGAACAGTGTGCGGTAATTGCGGATGATGAAGAGATGGAATATGAATTTCTGACAGAAGGAATTCAGGCACTGCAGGCAGTGGGAGAAGTATTTATTTCTGATGCGCTGAGACGGATTGAAGTCCGGAATTCGCCAAAGGTTACAGTAGGTGTTTCCCTGAGTGGAAATCTGCTGGAGCTGAGTATGACAGCAGGAGATATTTCAAAGGAAGAACTGATTGACATTCTTTCCAGATATAATAAGAAGAAAAAGTTCTATCGTCTGAAAAACGGAGCTTTTGTAAATGCAGCAGACTCGGGTCTGGATACAGTGGAAGAACTCAGGGCAGGGCTTCAGCTGACGGATAAGCAGATGAAGCAGGATAAGATTGAAGTACAGAAGTACCGTGCGTTGTATTTGGATGCACAGTTGAAAGAGAATCCGGTTGTTTCGGCAGTAAAGGATAAATCTTTTAAGTCGCTGGTAAGAAATATGAAGACCATTGAGGATAATGATTTTGAGGTGCCGGAGAGCCTGGATAAAGTTCTGCGGGAGTATCAGAAACGGGGATTTCTGTGGATTAAGACATTGAATTATAATGGATTCGGCGGAATACTTGCAGATGATATGGGACTTGGAAAAACGTTGCAGGTGATTGCATTTCTACTGTCAGAATTTCTGGAAAGAAGGAATACTGTTGTTGAAAATATAGCAGTAAAAGAAACTGCAATGTTAAATATGCAGAGTGAAATTGAGACAGTGGAACAGGCGTGCAAGGCAGCAGAGGCGCAGAAAGCTGATGGAAAGAAGGCAGATGGACAAACTGGAAAGCTGCAAAGAAATACATTAATTATAGCTCCTGCATCATTGGTATATAACTGGAGCAGTGAAATTCAACGTTTTGCACCGGAGCTTACAGCAAAGATGGTGACCGGGACTGCAGCAGAGAGAAGACAGATCCTGGCAGAAGCAGATTCTGAGGATATTCTTCTGACTTCCTATGATTTGCTGAAAAGGGATATCAGCGAATATGAAGGATATAAGTTCAGATGTGAGATTATTGATGAAGCTCAGTATATCAAGAATGCAAACACTCAGGCTGCGAAAGCAGTAAAAGAGGTTCAGGCAGACTTCAGGCTGGCTCTTACAGGAACTCCGGTGGAAAACCGCCTGAGTGAATTGTGGAGTATATTTGATTATCTGATGCCCGGTTTCCTTTACAGTTATAAGAAGTTCAGGGAAGAAGTTGAAATTCCGGCAGTTCAGAATTCAGATGAAGATGCAATGAAACGTCTGCAGAAAATGATCCGGCCGTTTGTACTCCGAAGATTGAAGAAGGAAGTGCTTACAGATCTGCCGGATAAGCTGGAAGAGAATATGTTTGTACAGCTAACAGGAGAGCAGCAGAAGCTTTATGATGCACATGTGAAACGGATGATGCTGATGCTGGATAAGCAGTCCGAAGAAGAATTTAAGACCTCAAAGATTACAATTCTGGCAGAGCTGACAAAATTGCGCCAGATCTGTTGTGATCCGTCTCTTATTTTTGCAGATTATAAAGCTGATTCTGCAAAAGTGGATATGTGCCTGAATATGATCAGTAATGCAGTGGAGAGCGGACATAAGATTCTGTTGTTTTCGCAGTTTACGACAATGCTTGACCATCTTGCGAAGCGCCTTGAAGAGGAGAAGATCAGTTACTATATGCTGACTGGTTCTACAAGTAAGGAGAAGCGTGCACAGATGGTAGAGAACTTTAACACAGATGACACACAGGTATTCTGTATTTCTCTGAAGGCAGGAGGAACCGGTCTGAATCTGACGGCAGCAGATATTGTAATCCATTTTGACCCATGGTGGAATCTGGCAGTGCAGAATCAGGCAACGGACAGAGCACACAGAATTGGTCAGAAGAATGTAGTGAATGTATACAAGCTGATCGTGAAGGATACGATTGAAGAAAATATTTTGAAACTGCAGGAAAAGAAACGTGAACTGGCAGATCAGATCCTGGAGGGCGAAGGGCTTAACGGAGGCAGCTTCACAAAAGAGGAACTGATGGAATTACTTTCCGGGAAATAACCGCTTGATTGCAGTTAAATGGCATTTTTTGTAAATACACAAATGTATATTCTCCCTGTTTTTCCACATAATAACCATACAACACATGATATGGAAACCGAAGGGTACAAAGACAGTAAACTTCGATAAAAGGAAAAACAGGAGGAAGAAAAGTGCATGAAAGCGACAGGAATTGTTCGACGCATAGATGATCTGGGGCGTGTGGTCATTCCTAAGGAGATCAGAAAAACGCTGCGGATAAAAGAGGGGACACCACTGGAGATTTTTACTGACCGGGAGGGGGAGATTATTCTGAAAAAGTATTCCCCTATCGGAGAACTGAATGTTTTTGCAAAGGAATATGCAGAGGCGCTGGCGCAGTCAAGCGGGATGGTAGCGTGTATCACAGATCACGATCAGGTGGTGGCTGCTGCGGGACAGGGAAGCAGGGAATATGTGGGAAAACCTATCAGCAAAGCTCTGGAAGATGCAATTACGGAGAGAAGCTCTGTGTTTGCCAACGGAAATGACAGAAGCAGGATACCTGTGACTCAGGAACAGAGAGAACCTTTGTATTCCCAGATCATGCAGCCTATTATCAGTGCAGGAGATACAATAGGATCTGTGCTTTTACTGGGAAAAAATGAAAGGGATGTGATGGGTGAATCAGAGAAGATGCTCATCAGAACAGCAAGCGGATTTCTGGGAAGACAGATGGAACAGTAAAATTAATAGAATCTTCAGCAGCTTAGGGTAGTGTACCGACAAGTTGATTTCTCGAATAATCTTGCGTCTAAATTTCTTATTTCCGCGTTGTCGTCGGTCGCCGTAGCCACCGCTACGCCTCCTTCCTCCGCCTTGAAATAAGAAAATTTATCCTGCAAGATTGTTTCAAGAATCAACTTGTCGGCACACTAGCAGCTGAGGATTCTTTTTTGTATAATAAGAAGCAGTTATGATTTTCTGGAATTGTTATAGTAATAAAATTGTTATGGCAATGAGAGGTGGAAAGGAGACATATTATATGGCTGCAATATATCTGGCACCGTTTTATCTGTTGGTGTGTGTATATATCCTGCTTCGCAGCCTGCACTGGTTTCAGGTATTGCATACGGTTTTTCGGAATGTGTGGGTGTGCAGGGGGATTGGACTTGTATATTTATTTGTAGTGTTTAGTATACTGATCGCATTTATGGCACCTGCATCAGGATTCAGGAGATTTATGAAGCTTCTGAGTAATTACTGGCTCGGTGTTTTGATGTATACACTTATGACTCTGGGAATCGCGGATGGATTGAGACTGTTACTGAAATATCCTCTTAGAAATTTTGCCTTTCCGGGGAGAGAATTGCTTTTCAGTAATATGGGAACTGCTGTTGTGGGAGCTGTCTGTGCGGTGATCATTTCAATAGTCAGTATTTACGGAGTGCTCAGTGCCGGAAATATACATACAACGAAGTACAATATTTCTGTTGATAAAAAGGCAGGAAATATGAAGGAGTTAAATGTGGTTCTGGTCGCAGATCTTCATCTGGGATATAATATTGGATGCAAGCAGATGGAGCAGATGACAGAGAAGATCAATAAGCAGAATCCGGATTTGGTGGTAGTGGCAGGAGATATTTTTGACAATGAATATGAGGCACTGGATGATCCGGAAAAACTGGCAGAGATATTGAGAGGAATTCGGTCGAAGTATGGTGTGTATGCATGTTACGGAAACCACGATATTCAGGAAAAGATTCTGGCGGGATTTACCTTTGGCAGTAAGGAAAAGAAAGAGAGTACCCCGGAGATGGATGAGTTTCTGGAGAAAGCGGGGATTACGCTTCTGAGAGATGAGTATGTGCTCATTGATGATTCCTTTTATCTGTATGGAAGACCGGATTATGAGCGTCCGGGACGGGGGATTGATAAACGAAAGACTCCGCAGGAAATCACAGAGGGTATGGATGTGTCACTGCCAGTGTTGGTTATCGATCATGAGCCGAGAGAACTTCAGGAACTGGCGGATGCGGGGGTGGACGTGGATCTCTGCGGACATACCCATGACGGACAGGTATTTCCGGGAAATATTGTGATCAGATTCTTCTGGGAAAATAAATGTGGTTATCTGAAAAAAGAAAATATGCATAATATTGTTACATCCGGTGTAGGGCTTTTTGGACCAAATATGAGAGTTGGGACTAAAAGTGAAATCTGTGATGTCAGCATATGTTTTAACTGAATCAAGTAAGTCCCCGGCTTCAACTGCAAAAATCAATAAGCAGTTGAAGCCGGGGACTTGTCTGTTTAGTTATGTCTGATCTGATTTTGTGCTCAGTCGAGAGCTTTCTCACTCATTTCTTCCAGAAGGTCTTTTTTCAGATCCCAAAGTTTCTGAGAAAGGTCTACATATACTTTCTGAGGATTTACGAAACGTCTGGATTCATCCCAGAGAGTATTCTGCTCTTTCTGGCAGTATTCGCGAAGCTCCATAACAGATGGAGATTCATAGACTCGTTTACCTTCTCTGATGACAGGAACGAGAAGTTCGCGTACTTCATAGGTTCCGCCGAGAACTTTTGTCTTTTTCCAGGTATCGATTGGATCAAAGAGAACCATGTTCTGGTCTGCATCAAGCTTTTCATCAGCAAGGCAGATAAGATCTGCCCTGATTTTTCCGGTTTTCTTATTATAGAGACGATATACGGTTTTATTTCCAGGGTTGGTTACTTTCTCTGTGTTTTCGGAAAGCTTGATCTTAGGTGTAAATTCGGTACTGTCTGCATCTTTGACAGCAGCAAGTTTGTATACACCGCCGAATGCAGGATTATCGTTGGCAGTGATCAGTCGTGTTCCGACACCCCAGGAATTAATCTTGGCATCCTGAGCCTTCAGGCTCTCAATGAGATATTCGTCCAGATCGCTGGAAGCGGAAATAACTGCATCGTCAAATCCGGCAGCAGCAAGCATCTTATATGCTTCTTTGGAAAGGTAGGCAAGATCACCACTGTCGATACGGATACCGTATTTGGTAAGCGGAATACCTTCTTCGCGCATTTCCTCAAATACACGAATTGCATTTGGAACACCGGATTTCAGGACATCATAGGTATCTACCAGTAAGGTGCAGGCATTCGGATAAAGTTTGGCATAGGTTTTGAATGCGGTATATTCATCCGGGAAGCTCATGATCCAGCTGTGTGCGTGAGTTCCAAGGACCGGTACGTCGAACATTTTGCCTGTGAGAACACAAGAAGTACCGGCACATCCACCGATGACTGCGGCACGTGCGCCAAAGATACCTGCATCCGGTCCCTGGGCACGACGCAGACCAAATTCCATGATCGCATCACCCTTTGCAGCATAGCAAACACGGGCTGCTTTGGTAGCAATGAGGCTCTGGTGATTGATGATATTCAGGATTGCTGTCTCTACAAGCTGAGCTTCCATGATAGGTGCTACAACTTTGACAAGCGGTTCTCTTGGGAAGACAACTGTTCCCTCAGGAATTGCATAGATATCACCTGTGAAACGGAAGTTGCTTAAATATTCAAGGAAGTCCTCTTACAAAAATATTCAGGCTTCTGAGATATTCGATATCTTCATCTGTGAATTTAAGATTCTCAATATATTCAATCATCTGTTCCAGTCCGGCAGTGATGGCAAATGCACCTCCGCATGGATTGGTACGGTAAAACATATCGAAGATAACAGTCTGGTTTGTTGGGTTACTTAAAATAGCCCTGCATCATAGTAAGTTC
>ENA-OQJC01000148-OQJC01000148.1-human-gut-metagenome-genome-assembly--contig:-NODE-148-length-20742-cov-6.293136_pt1 | contig 20742 bp, 17 predicted proteins | sample MGYA00242600_ERZ504766 | MGnify/ENA primary metagenome ERZ504766 (study PRJEB26092, sample SAMD00036364) | human gut metagenome | host: Homo sapiens | study: EMG produced TPA metagenomics assembly of...
GTTTTGTATCCAGAACATATCCTGCACAGGGGTAGTTTTTGTCCGGCGAATCGGTAGAATCGAATACATGAAGAAGTTCAAAGCGCATCCGATGGGGTGCGCTTTTTTGAGGGAGGCAGCATGGCATATCGTCTGGACATCAAGCGCATTCTTTCGATGAACTTCTTTCACGATCTACCCCAGATCATGTTGGGGTGTGCCTTGGCCGCCATCGCGACCGACCTGTTTTTGATTCCCAACGGTCTTGCAGCCGGTGGCGTTACGGGCCTTGCGACGATTATCCAGGCAGTCGGCGCAGCGCGAGGCGTGTCGCTTCCTGTCGGCATCCAGACCATCGTGATGAATGCCTTGCTGCTGCTGATCGTTATGCGCGAGGGCGGCATGTTCTATGTAGTGCAGACGGCGACGGGCTTTGTGCTGCTGGGCTTCTTTACCGATCTGTTTGCCCCGTTTGTAGCGCCTCTGGCACATGCGGACCTGATGCTTCCCGCTATGTGGGGCGGCATTATCACGGGCATTGGTTACGGCATGGTGTTGCGCGCCGGCGCCAACACCGGCGGCTCGGACACGATTGGCCAAATCATCTCGCGTAACACCTCGCTGCCGGTGGGCTCGACCGTCATGGCAATCGACGTTGCCGTATGTGCGGCATCTGCTCCGGTATTCTCGCTCGAAAATGCTCTATACGCAGGACTTTCGATGGTGATTAGCGGCTATGTGATCGATGCTGTGGTCGATGGCGGCAATAAGCGTCGTATGGTGCTCATCATCTCGGATAACTTTCCCGATATCGCGGCCGACATCATGTATGGTCTGGGCCGCGGCTGCACCAAATTAAAGGCGACCGGTATGTATTCGGGCGTCGAGAAGCCGGTGATCATGGTGATCGTTAGCCGTCGAGAGCTCAACACCCTCAAAACGATCGTGCGCGAGCGCGATCCTCACGCCATTGTGACGGTCGCCGACGTTACGGAAGCCTTCGGTGAGGGATTCAAGGACATTAACGCGTAGGCTGAATTTCGGTTTGCGGACATGATCCGTTTTCCTCCGTCCCCTACGGATCACCTGATCCCTTGGGGACGGAGGAAAACGGATCATTTTTGTGCCGGGGCGAGAGGTAGCCACCGCATCCAAAAGACGTTCACATTGATAAACCGTTTCATCAGCGGTTCTGCCTGCTAAATTGTTCAAATAATGATAAAAACTCTGGTAAAGCCATCGGTTTCCAGCATAATGAATGACGTACGTGCATTGCGGCTGTGTTGGGATTACCTTCGGTGCCGTGCGCATCTTGTCTTAAGAGGATGAAAGGAAGGCACAATGAGCGACGAAGAGCTCAAAAAGGTTGCCAACGAGGTAAGGAAGGGCATCGTCACCGGCGTGCACGCTGCCAAGTCTGGCCATCCGGGCGGTTCGCTCGGCGCTGCCGACATCATGACCTATTTGTACTTTGAGGAAATGAACGTCGACCCGGCCGATCCCCGCAAGGCCGATCGCGACCGCTTTGTGCTCTCCAAGGGCCATTGCGCTCCGGGCCTGTACGCCGTGCTCGCCGAGCGCGGGTTCTTCCCCAAGGAGGACCTCGAGACGCTGCGCCATATCGGCAGCCACCTGCAGGGTCACCCCAACATGAACGACACCCCGGGCGTCGACATGTCTACCGGCTCGCTCGGCCAGGGCATCTCCGCCGCCGTGGGCATGGCCGTTGCCGCTAAGCACTGGGGCGATACTTACCGCACGTACGCCCTGCTGGGCGATGGCGAGAGCGAGGAAGGCCAGGTCTGGGAGGCCGCCATGTTTGCCGGCAACCAGCAGCTCGACAACCTCTGCGTGATCGTCGACCACAACGGTCTGCAGATCGATGGCCCCGTCGAGGAAGTCAACGACCCCATGCCGCTGGCAGACAAGTTCCGCGCCTTTAAGTTCCATGTGGTGGAGCTTGCCGACGGCAACGACTTCGACCAGATCCGCGCTGCCTTTGCCGAGGCCCGCGCCACCAAGGGTCAGCCGACCGCCATTATCGCCGAGACCACAAAGGGCAAGGGCGTCTCCTTTATGGAGAACCAGGTGGGTTGGCACGGTAAGGCCCCCAACGATGAACAGTTTGAGCAGGCCATGGCAGAGCTCACGGCCGCCGGAGAGGAGCTCTAGGATGGCAGATGTCAAGAAAATCGCCACGCGCGTAAGCTACGGCGAGGCCCTCGTCGAGCTCGCCAACGAGCACGATGACTTTGTGGTCCTCGACGCCGACCTGGCCGCCGCCACGCAGACCGGTAAGTTCAAGGCAGCCTGCCCCGACCGCTTCTTCGATGTGGGTATCGCCGAGAGCAACCTGATGGGTGTTGCCGCCGGTATCGCGACCACCGGCCGCGTTGCCTTCGCGAGCAGCTTTGCCATGTTTGCCGCCGGCCGCGCTTTTGAGCAGGTCCGTAACTCCATCGGCTATCCGCACCTCAACGTCAAGATTGGCGCCACGCACGCCGGTATTTCGGTGGGCGAGGATGGTGCCACGCATCAGTGCTGCGAGGATATCGCCCTTATGCGCGTCATTCCCGGCATGACCGTCATCGTTCCCGCTGACGACGTCGAGGCCCGCGCCGTGACGCGCGCCGCCTACGAGTGCGACGGCCCTGTGTACATGCGCTTTGCCCGTCTGGCCTCGCCGGTCATTAATGACCCCGAGACCTACAAGTTTGAGCTGGGTCGCGGCATCGTTATGCGCGAGGGCGCCGACGTTACCATCATTGCCTGCGGCCTGATGGTCGGCGAGGCCCTCGAGGCTGCCGAGCAGCTTGCTGCCGAGGGTATCGACGCCGAGGTCATCAACATGCACACCATTAAGCCCATCGACTCCGACCTGATCGTCAAGGGCGCCACCAAGACCGGCCACGTCGTGACCGTCGAGGAGCACTCCGTGATCGGTGGCCTGGGCAGCGCCGTTGCCGATGTCCTGTGCGAGCAGTGCCCGACGCCGCTCAAGAAGATCGGCGTCAACGACACGTTCGGCGAGTCCGGCCCGGGTGCCGAGCTCCTGCACAGGTACGGCCTGGACGCCGCCAACATCGTGGCGACCACCAAGGAGTTCTTGGCATAAGGCAAGGCGGATCTCAAGGACTGCTTCGCCAGTACTATGGAAACCCGGCAGGGGCGCTCTCTTGGAGGGCGCCCCTGTTTCAGTTGCGGTGAAATAAGGACTGTTTTGCCAGCCTAAAGGCTCAATTAATCCGCATTTCAGCGCAACTTCCGAAGGCGTTCCCGCTTGTGCTGGCTCCATCGCGACGATTGATTGCGGCTTGGCACAGTGCAGCGACATCGGGGGCGATCGCTGCCTCTGTATGTCATGGCGAGCAAAGCGGCATCATAGATTTCATCATTGGTCACATCGGCGGCATCAATGGGGCAGAAGGCGAGAATCGAATCCTGTTCTGCAAGCTCGGCCAGATCGATCGTTTCACCCATGGCAAAGGCATCATCGAGGACGAGTGTGGCACTCGTGCATGGAATTTGATAGATCGTGCCATCCGCAGCGATAGGGGAACCTGCTGCCTCGAGCGTGTAGACACCTTGTATGAGATTGATGCCAGAGCCATCGGAGGCGACGAACTCAATCCTGTCGACCGTTATTCCGTCGATGGTCTTGCCCGTAATATGTATCGGAACGCGCGATGCCCCGTTATCGGTGTCCCAGCCCGCAGCCGCGACATCCAGCACAATGGCGTGCTCCGAATGGGCGGATACGAAGTGCGACAACACCTGCCGCAGATGAAGGCCCATACAGCTACCGCCGACAATGCCAATTACCAGCATGCAGGTAAGGATGACCGCAACGTGGTTCCGAGGCTTTACCCGAAGCTCAGAATCAGCAGAGATGCCATTGACGGCAGCCCCGCACGCTGTGCAGTACCTCACGCCATCGCGCAACTCAGCTCCACAATAAGGACAATTCATACTGGCCCCACAACCATAGGCGTTCCTATCGAGGCCACTGTAAATCGACAATCCAAATCCGAGTTGCGCAACAATGAGCCCCAATATAAGTTGCGGTGAAATAAGGACTGATTAGGGCTTTTAACTGCTAAAACAGTCCCTATTTCACCGCAACTTTTAAAGAGGCCGTATCAAGCAGGATTTCTATTGGGATAAGGGCCCAGCACAACAAAGTGCAATTCAGACCCTCCCAACTTTGTGTGCGCAGCATCTCAAGTTGGTGCGGCGGCCCCTTAGTAGCCGCAGGCCGCGCACAGGGTTACCTCCCAAATCTTTCCGCAGGACGGAGGAGTCCCCGCAGCGCGAAGCGCACAGCGGGGACTCCGACATGTCCGAGGACGATTTGGGAGGTAACCCTGTGCGCGGCCGGTGAGATCAAAACCCCGCCATGCTTCTTATGTGCAGCAAAGCTAATGCTGCTAAAATACAAAGCGCTCATGTAGTTTAAACGCACGACGATAAGGAGCACCAGTGGGTAACCACTTCCGTACCTCCGGTGCGGGCGATGACGCCCCCAAGACGCAGCCAGGCGCCGCGGGCACTCGTTTCGCCACCCCGGATTCAGAGGATCAGCTGTTTAGCCCGATCCCCGCACAGCCGGCAGATCAGGCACAGCCGGCGTCAGATCCCTTTGCCTACAATCCCACCAATGATGTCGAGCTTTCCGAGGCCGCGGGTTTTGAGCCCGTGCAGAAGGTGACCGCTCGCGTGGATCAGCCCCAGGCGGACGCTGTCGCGCCGCAACCTGTCATGGCCGGTATTCCCGACCCCATGGCTCCTGCGACTCCGGCGCCACAGCCTGCGCAGTCCGGTCTTTTTGCCGGTATTCCCGATCCTACGCAGCCCGCGGCTCCCGTAGTCGAGAGCGATCAGGCCGCCGAGGTCGCAAGCCTCGACAATGCGCTCAACAATCCCGACTTTACGTCGGTGTTTGCGCCCATCGATCCGCAGGCCAGCCGCAAGAAGATGGCCAAGCAGGCCGGTGTCGAGCCCGTCATCCTCATGGAGCACGTCACCAAAATCTACCCGGCACAGCCCAACAAGCCCGCGCTCGACGACATCAACATCGAGATCTATCCTGGCGAGTTTGTCTTCCTGGTCGGTCACTCCGGCTCGGGTAAGACCACGCTGCTTTCGACGCTCAACCGCGACGTCAAGCCGACGAGCGGCCGCATTTTGGTCGCCGGCCAGGACCTCATGAAGATCAAGAACCGCAAAGTTCCGTTCTTGCGTCGCCAGATCGGTGCCGTGTTCCAGGACTTTAAGCTCCTGCCGCAGAAGACCGCCTACGAAAACGTGGCGTTTGCCCTGCAGTGCATCGGCAAGCCCAAGGGCGTCATTCGCAGCCAGGTGCCCGAGGTGCTTCGCTTGGTCGGTCTGGCCGATCAGATGGACTCTCTGCCCGATCAGCTGTCCGGTGGCGAGCAGCAGCGTGTCGCCGTTGCCCGCGCTATGGTCAACCGTCCGCCGCTGCTTATTTGCGACGAGCCCACGGGCAACCTCGACCCCGCGATTTCGCTGGGCATCATGAAGCTGCTCGAGCGCATTAACCGTACCGGCACCACCGTGATCGTCGCCACGCACGACCGCGAGATGGTCGATAGCATGCACCGTCGCGTGATCGCCCTCGAGGGCGGCCACGTAATCCGCGACCAGGAGAGGGGAGGTTACGGCAACTATGGCACCAACTAACGTGGGCTATTCGCTCAAAGAGGCTATCAGCCACTTCTTCCGTAACTGGACCACCTCGCTCGGCGCCGTCATCACGATTTTCCTTTCGCTGTTTATCATCGGCCTGTTCATTATGGGTTCCGCGATGCTGAACTCCGTGATCGGTACCGTCGAGGATCAGGTTGTCATCAATGCCTTTATTAGCGATGACGCCGATCAGGCAGACGTCCAGGCCTTTGAGGCCGAGCTCAAGACGTGGAGCAACGTCAAGTCCGTGACCTATAAGGATAAGGACGACGCGCTGGCCGAGTACACGAGCAAGATGTCGGGCAACGCCGACGCCACCATGAGCGCGCTCGACGGCCAGAACCCGCTTCCCGCCTCGTTTGCGATTGAGATGGACGATCCGTCTCAGGTCGAGAGCACGGCCAAGAAACTCAAGAAGAACGCCGACTTCCAAAAGATCGCGGACGACGGCGACGTCAACGCGAGCGTGCTGTATGGCCAGGAGGAAGTGAGCCGCCTGTTCCAGGTGACCAACTACATCCGTATCGCCGCCGTGGTGCTCGTCGGCCTGCTGACCTTTATCGCGTTCATCTTTATCAACAACACGATTCGCCTGTCCATTACGGCGCGTCGTCGCGAGATTGCGATTATGCGCCTGGTGGGCGCCAGCAACGGCTTCATTCGCGGGCCGTTCATTACCGAAGGTGTGCTGCAGGCCATTCTGGGCTCGCTGCTTTCCATCGGTGTTTTGGAGCTGCTGCGCAATCTGATGGTTCCTCGCCTGCAGGAGAGTGTCGGCTGGATGTCGTTTGCGCTGCCGATGCAGTACTATCTGGTGACCTACGCCGCACTGATTCTTGTCGGCGTGATCATCGGCCTCTTTGGCTCTGCCATCGCTATGCGCCGTTATCTGCGCGTGTAAGCGCTGCGGATATGCTGTCTGCAACGGGTCGTCCCTTTCCGGGGGCGGCCCGTTTTTTGATCCCCTGGGGACGGAGGAAAACGGATCACTTAGGGGGTCGGTCGATTCGAGTGATCCGCAATCCTGCTGTCCCCTAGGGATCATTTGGGTAGACTCTTGGGGTGTAAACGGCTATCGATAGTAAGGAGGCGCCATGGGGCGCAATAACAAACATAAGCGTAGCGCACGCAATAAACGCGGGCCGGTGCGCAGCGATCGTCGTCCGAGCATGACTGGCCGCGTGCAGCTCCATGAGCACAGCGCTTATGTCGTGACCGACAACGGCGATTACAAGGTCATGGGTCGCGGTAAGCGTGAGATTATGGACGGCGATACCGTGGCCGTAAGCATCAAGGCGGGACCGCGTGGGGATCGTCGTGCCGTGATCGAGGGCGTCATCGAGCGTGCCGCCATCAGCGTGGTGGGTACGTATCAGACGGCCGGCCCGCTTGGTGTGATCGAGCCGCTCGATTCGCGTCTCAAAGCCGATTTCTTTATTTTGCCCGAGGACACTTCGCCGGAGCGCCTGGGCGTGCGTCCTGGCGATGTCGTCGTCGCGCGCATTCTAACCTACCCGACGCGCTTGGAGTCGGGCACGGTGACTCTTGAGCGCCGTATCGGCGGCGACGATGCGCCCGATCTGGGCGTCCAATATGTTATGGCGCGTTATGGCTATACCGACAGCTATCCCGAGGCGGCGCTGGCGGAGGCAGAGGCGCTTTCGCTCGATGTGACTGCAGCGCTTAAAGACCCGCTTCGTCGTGACCTGCGCGATCGCTTTGTCATCACCATCGACCCGGTTGATGCGCGCGACTTTGACGATGCCATCTCGCTCGAGCGCACGCCCGAGGGCGGCTATAATCTGGGCGTGCATATCGCCGACGTTTCGCATTATGTTGCCTGGGACGGGCATATCGACCTGGAGGCCCGCCATCGCACGACGTCGGTGTACCTTGCCGATCGCGTGCTTCCCATGCTGCCCGAGCGCTTGTCCTGCGATCTGTGTTCCCTGCGCCCCGATGAGGATCGCCTGGCGTTTACCGTCGACATCGAGCTCGACGCGCAGGGCCGCGTGCGCCATTACGACCCCTATCCCAGTGTGATTCGTTCGCGTGTGCGTATGGACTACGACGGCGCCGAGGCGCTGTTGGTGCGTGCCGGCGCAGTTGAGTATTCCGTGTTGGAGGGCGCTGCGGAGGATGTCGCTGCGGTCGAAGCCTCGCGCGAGGAAGCGCTTGAGCGCGGGCTTGCGTGCGAGGACACTGCTCGCAGCTGTAATGTTGACCTGGCCGATTTCCTGGTCGCCGCAAACGAACTCGCGGAGCTTCGGCGTCGCATACGTCGCGCACGCGGTTCGGTCGACTTTGATACGGCCGAGATTCGCGCGCTGCTGGACGAGCACGGCGTGCCCGTGCAGATCGTGGCACGCGAACGCTCCTGCGCAACTTCGCTTATCGAGGAGGCAATGCTGCTGGCTAACGAGTGCGTCGCCGAGTGGCTGGCCGACCGCGATATCGAGGCGTGCTATCGCGTGCACGATGACCCCAGCCCCGACAGTCTGCACGGTGCTGCCGTGGCGCTGGCGCAGCTCGGTATCATCGATGATCGCCGTGCGGCGGGTATTGCCCTGGGAAGTCCTGATGAGTTGCAGGCGACGGTTGACGCCGCTGCCGGCACGGCTAACGCGCCACTCGTCAACACGCTCCTTTTGCGAAGTATGCAGCGTGCGTTGTATAAGCCTCGCAACGAGGGCCACTTTGCGCTCGCTGCGTCGTGCTACTGCCACTTTACAAGCCCCATTCGCCGTTATCCCGATCTGGTGGTGCATCGCGTACTCAAGCTGCAGCTGGCATACGAGCAGCTGGGTGGAAAAGACGCCTTGGTGCGTACGCCGAGGCTGATCGGAAAAGGCCGAGAGTCGCTTCCGCGCATCCTGCCGCAAATCTGCCGCGCGTGCAGCGATGCCGAGCGTGCGGCCGACGCTGCCAGCCATGCGACGCAAAAAATCAAGATTGCGCAGTACTACGAGGATCGCCTGGGCGAGCGCTATGCCGGAACGGTCTCATGGGTCAGCAGCATCGGGGCTACTTTGTGCGCCTTGATCTAACGCAGGTCGAGGGACTGGTTTCCATTAAGAGTTTGGGTAACGAGTGGTTTGAGTTTGACGAGGACGCGCTCACGTTGACGGGTGCCGACACGAGGCGTCGTTTTGAGTTGGGGCAGCGCGTGATTATCGAGGTCTCGCGCGTCAACACTACTCGCGGACATTTGGACTTTAAGCTCATTCATTAACCGGCACGGAGTGAGTATCGGCAGAGCGTAGAGGGCGGTCTTTCGGGGCCGCCCTCTTTGCGTGTCTCTTGATTACCCTGCCATGAGCTCGGCCGCTTCTTCATATGCTTTTGGGAGATAGGACCTACCAAAACAAACCTGTCCCTATTTGGCAGGTTTACGAGAGAGCGGGGATGTTGTGGCAACGGTATATGGGTATGCGCGAGTGAGCTCGCGCGATCAAAATTTGAATCGCCAGTTGGATGCGCTGAGCGCCTATGGCGTGGAGCCGGCGAATGTCTTTGCCGACCGTGCGAGCGGTAAGGACTTTGATCGCCCACAGTATCGGGAATTGCTTCATGCCTTGGCTTCCGGCGACGTGTTGGTGGTGCTTTCCATCGATCGGCTGGGCCGAAACTACAGCGAGATACTCGAGGAATGGCGTCGTATAACCAAGAAGCTTGGTGCGGCCATCGTTGTGCTGGACATGCCGTTGCTCGATACGCGTGCGAGAGATTGCGGCGGATCGGATGTGACCAGCACGCTGATCGCCGATATCGTTTTACAGCTGTTGAGCTATGTGGCGCAGGTGGAACGAGAGAACATCCACCGTCGTCAGGCGGAGGGAATTGCGGCGGCGCGGGCGCGCGGCGTGCGTTTTGGTCGACCCCGCAAGCCGTGCCCTCCGCAATTTGAACGAGTGCGCGATATCTATGAGGCGGGCAATATTACCCGGAGTCAGGCGGCAAAGCGCCTAGGTGTGTGCGTGGGGACCTTCGATCGCTGGATGCGCGAGACGGAGTAGGGGAGCCGGGGATGCGGACTCAGCGACCACCGCCGCCCATCCCGACCCGCTTGCCCCCGTTCGCATATGGATGGGCACCAACATCCGTCGTGTCGCCCATACCGTACCATTGACGCCCATGCGAGACGTTAACCTCAAGATGGAAAACCGCGACCGCCTGCACGTCGGCGCTGGCTACAATATCGGCATCGGTCGCAGATGGCCATCGATGCGCTGTTTGCCAGACACTTGTCTTTTCTAAGAAGGGAATCCCCATGACCGTACTGTTTGTTGAATATCCCAAATGCTCGACGTGTAAAAAGGCCAAGGCCTGGTTGGACGAGCATGGGGTTGAGTACATCGATCGCGATATTGTTACAGACAATCCTTCGGCTGAGGAGCTTGCGACCTGGATTGCGCGTTCGGGGCTGCCGGTGCGTCGCTTCTTTAATTCGTCGGGCATGAAGTATCGAGAGCTTGGCCTGAAGGCGCGTCTGGATGCAGGGATGACGGATCAGGAATGTTACGAGCTGTTGGCGACCGACGGCATGCTGGTTAAGCGTCCGCTGCTGGTGGGCGATGACTTTGCGATTCCAGGCTTTAAGGAAGCAACCTGGGCCGAGGCGCTGCTGTAACAACTGCGGAAAGCGTGTCTCGTTCTGAGCGCAAATTCTGGGATGCGCTTTCCGCCGGCAGGTTCGCTCCGGTCAGTCCTCGAACTGTGCCCACTTATGCGGGTCGTAGATCTTTACCTGTTTGTTGGGCTTGCCGCTCCAGTACTCTTCGTCCATAAAGGGTAGATATGCCTGAATGCCGGGGCAGATGAACGGGATTCGCTGTGCTTGCAAACGGTCGCGTTGGCGTTGCTCCAAATGGGTCTCCGAAATCACGACGGGAATACCGGATAGCTCCACGAGGCTTGCCTGAACTCGCTTGAGGTCGGGTAGCGCCGCGTGCCATGCCATTCGCATCATCAAAAATGAGGCTCCGCGATACGTTGCCTGCATGACTGTGATGGCGGGTCGTAGCGTGGGATGAATTTTGTGCCGATCTGGCCAAGGGATAGCAGTTATCTCGAGGCCGAGGGTCTCCCATAGGTAATCAAGCTCATCATCCATGTTGCCTCGATATCCGCGCGATAATTGGTGTCCTGATTGTGTCACTATTGACGGCGACCAGGATGCAACAATCTGCCAACGGTGGCTATGGTGCGCTTGCGGTATTTTGACCCCTTGCATGCGGTTTGGCTTCACAGGTCCTTCATGGGTCGGGGCAAATTGGCCGATTTTCAAAAAAGTTAAAAATGGGGCTTGCGCCGCCGTAGAACTTCCCGTATATTTCTTTCTTGCGCAAAGGCACAGCCGAGCGCAGCGATGCAGTCATTGGGATGTCGTCTAATGGCAGGACAGCGGATTCTGGTTCCGTCAATGGGGGTTCGACTCCCTCCATCCCAGCCATTGCATTTGCTACATATGGCCCGTTCGTCTAGCGGTTTAGGACGCCGCCCTCTCAAGGCGGAGATCACCAGTTCGAATCTGGTACGGGCTACCACAAAATGAACGCCCGGGCCTCGCAAGAGACCCGGGTTTTGTGTATTGACCGTATATGCGGCGTCTGCCGCGTTTCGCTCAGATCGAGGAGTAGCCATGGATCTGCCCATCAGCTTGCAAGACATCACGTATGCCGAGAACTATCTGGCGCAGGGCGACCTGGCCACGGCGACGCCGCTGTTGGAGCGTCTGGTTGAGCTCGCCGAGGAGTATATCGATGCCGAGTGCAAGACGGAGGAGAACCGCCAGTACTTTAGCTTCGATAGCAAGTTTGAGCGTCTGGCCTACCGCCGCGTGGAAAAGGATCCGCGCGAGCTGGTGCAGGTCGAGGTGCCCTTTGATCGCCTGTATTCCGACATGGCGTATGCCTACATTCGCCAGCAGGATTATGTGAGTGCTCGCAACGCCTTGATGCAGGCCGTGCGCTGGGACCCCATGAACTGCAACTACCGCCTGGATCTGGCCGAGCTGTTCCGTGCGCTCGAGGACAAGCAGGAGTGGGCATCGCTTTCGTTTTCGGTGCTAGAGCGTGCGAGCGACGGCAAGTGCGCCGCCCGCGCCTACGCCAACTTGGGCCAGTATTTCCTTGAGCCCGAGACCGAGAACGTCTCGGCGGCTGTGGGCTGCGCGCGTCTGGCGCTGCGCTTGGCCCCTGGCGACGCGCATACGACGCGCCTGCTCAACAAGATCCATACTGCCTATCCGGATGCCGCCGATGAGAGCGACGACCACGTGATGGGCGAGCTGAGCCTGCAAGGCGTGCCGACCTCGCCTTCGGCCGAGATTGCCATCTGCCTGATCATGTGTGCGACCGATGCTGCAAGCGACGGCGACAAGCAGGAAGCGACGCGCCTGACGGTCCGTGCCCGCGACCTGGTGGGCGAGGAGGCATGTGCGGCGATCATTAAGCTGGTGCGCGAGAGCGATGCCGAGCTCAACGCCGAGCGCCAGGCAAAGCGCGCAGGCGCCGACAAGGGAGCCGACGGCGTCAAGGAGGCCGGCGATGCCCAGTAAGCGCGAACGCAAGCTCATCTCCAAGAATCGCTCGGCGCATCACGAGTACTTTATCGACGAGACGTTCGAATGCGGCATTGAGCTGAGCGGTACCGAAGTCAAGTCGATTCGCGAGCGCGCCTGTCAGATCACTGACACCTTTGCGCTGATTCGCGGCGGCGAGTGCTGGCTGGTGGGCCTGCACATTCACCCTTACAGCCACGGTGGCGTGTGGAACCGTGACCCCGATCGTCGTCGCCGTCTGCTGCTGCATCGCAAGGAGATTGATTTTCTTGACGGCAAACTGCGCAACCGCGGCTATGCCCTGGTGCCTTTGGAGCTCTACTTTAATACCGATGGCCGCGTAAAGTTGCTGTTGGGTCTGGGCCGCGGCAAAAAGCTCTACGACAAGCGCGAAGACATGGCCAAGCGCGACGTTCAGCGCGAGATTGACCGCGCCCTCAAGGAGCGCAACCGCTAGGCGCTCTGTATAAGTTGCGGTGGAATACGGACTGTTTTGCCTGTTTGAGGGGCTATTCAGTCCCTATTTCACCGCAACTGCGGGCGTCTCATGTTCCTCACGGTTATGACACCTATGTCTCAAAGGTGGCGTCCGGTATGGGCGCGCCTTTTGTGGGTACATACTTCCGTGAGGTTCCAACCCGGGTTAGGGGAGTGGTCGTTATGGACAAAACTGCGTTCTTTACGATGCCGAGCGGCCTGTATGTGGTGAGTGCTGCGGCCGACGGGCTGCGTGCCGGCTGCATCATCAACACCGCGGTGCAGGTGACGTCCATGCCGCCGCGCATTTCGGTTGCCGTGAACAAGGAAAATGTCACGTCTGGTGTTATTGCGTCTGCTAAGGCCTTTGCGCTGACCGTGATCGATCAGACGGCCGATATGCTCTACATTGGCAACTTTGGGTTTCGCACCAGCAGCGACTATGACAAATTTGCCAAATACGAGACCCGCGAGACGGCTCTGGGCATGCCCTATGTGCCCGAGCACGCGGCGGCCCTGTTTAGCTGCCGTTTGATCGACACTGTTGACGTGGGCACACACCTGCTCTTTATTGGCGAGGTCGAAGATGCCGAGCGTCTGAGCGGCGAGACTCCGTTGACCTATGACTACTACCACAAGGTGCTGAAGGGCAAGACGCCGCCCAAGGCGTCTTCGTACCAAGGGTAGAAATGCTGTAAAACTACTTGCATAATATTATTGAGAATATATACTAATAAGCAAGTACACCAGCAGTCACGTTCGAGAGGAGAACATCATGGCTGAGGAGAAGAAGACGTATAAGTTCGTTTGCGTCGTTTGTGGTTACGAGGTTGAGGTCGATACGCCCGAGCTGCCCGAGGATTACGTGTGCCCGGTGTGCGGCGTCGGCCCCGATCAGTTTGAGCTCGTCGAGGAGTAACTCGCAGGCACACGGCGAAAGCCGAACATAGCTCTGTCCAAGGGTCTCGGTCGGATATCCCGGCCGGGGCCCTTTTCCTCCGTCCCCAAGGGATCACGGCTGCTGTTAGCCGATCCTGTCTGTCGTGAGTCCGGCCGACCTTTGGTCTTAATCTGTAACATCTAACGGCTCAAAACGGGTCTATCTGTTACAGATTGAGACAAAAGGTTGGAGCTGAAGAAATGTCTCGATCTGTAACATCTAGCAGTGAAAACGTGGTCTACGTGTTACAGATTGAGACAAACGGAGCTGCCCCTCGGAATGATCTCAATCTGTAACATCTAGACATCAAAAGCGTGTCTAGATGTTACAGATCGAGACGTTTGCCTGGGTAGGTGCCCCGTCCCATTACATCCCTGTCAACAACACGACATCGAGAATCGTCACGATGGCGCCGATCCCTACGAGCAACGCGTTGAGCGGGCGCGAGTTGGCGTATTTGCCCATGACGCGGGGCGAACTGGTGAGTCGTATGAGCACAAAGACCGTAATCGGCAGCTGAAGCGACAGCAGTGCCTGACTCCAAATGAGACCCTCAAAAGGATTCGGGACGACCAGACACGCCGCCACTGCGCCGACGAAACAGATCGCCACTCCAATCGAGGAATGTCGGTCGTGGATGTCGTATTCCTCGTCGAACATGCCCGCGGTGATGGTGCCCGCCGCCATGCCCGCCGTCACACTACTCGAGAGGCCCGCAAACAGCAGCGCCACGGCAAAGATGGTCGAGCTTGCCGGGCCCAGAATGGGGGAGAGCGTGGACGCTGCGACGGCGAGGTCGTCTACGACAATGCCGTGCGCAAAGAAGGTCGTTGCGGCCAGGATGACCATGGCCGAGTTGATTGCCCAGCCCACGCCCATCGAAAAGAGCGTGTCGAAGAGCTCGTAGCGCAGACGTTCTTCGATAACCTGCTCGCTTTGGCCTTCGAAGTGCATGGATTGGATGACCTCGGAGTGCAGGAAGAGGTTGTGGGGCATAACGACCGCGCCTAGGACACTTACGATAATCGCGGCCGAGCCGGTGGGCATACTGGGTGTGATCCAGCTTGTGGCGGCTTGCGGCCAGTCGATCTTGACTAGTGCAAGCTCGGCTAAAACGAAAGTCCCACCACGCCCACGAAGGCGATGATCCATCGCTCGGCGCGTTTGTAGGAGCTTGTCATGAGCATGGCAATCGATGCCGCCGCGACGATGATGCAGCCGGCGCGCACGGACAGCCCAAAGAGCATTTGAAGGGCAATCGCGCCACCCAGGACTTCGGCCATGGCGGTGGCGATGGTCGCGAGATAGGCACTGGTGAGCACCGTGCGTCCAACGAAGCGGGGGAGTAACGTGTCGTAGCCTCGGCAAGACAGGTGCCCGTGGCGATGCCCAGGTGCGCCGCGTTGTGCTGCAGCACGATGAGCATGATCGTGGACAGCGTGACGATCCACAGCAGCGCGTAGCCAAACTGCGAGCCGGCGGCCATATTGGAGGCCCAATTGCCTGGGTCGATAAAGCCAACGGTCACGAGCAGCCCGGGGCCGATATGCCGTGCGATGTCGAGTCCTCCGTGGCCGCCGGTGCGCCGGGAGCCAAAGTGTTGTTTGAGATGGTTGAGCATGGTGCGCTCCTGCGTGCCGTTTGTTTGACTCCGCAAAGGATACCCGTTTTAGGCTCGAAGTTAACCAAGACTAACAAAATAGCTGTATTTGAATAGGATGAGGAAGGGGGCTGCCGAAATGTCTTGATCTGTAACAACTAGGGATGGAAATTGGACCTAGCTGTTACAGATCAAGACAGGAAGAAATGGTTCTATGGAAAATCTCGATCTGTAACAGCTGACCGCCAAAACCGGCCCTTCGTGTTACAGATTGAGACATTCGGAACCGTCTCTCGAAAACATCTCAATCTGTAACAGTTAGTCGTCGAAATTGGGTCTTTCTGTTACAGATTGAGATGTTTGAAGCGGTGAGCTTACAGGCCGAACTTGGGGCCCTTGTTGTCGCCCTTGAGGTCGGCGGCACCCACTCGTAGGGCGCGCGTTACGCGATTGTTTCGAAACGGGCGGGAAACACAACGGGTCGGCGATGCTCCTAGTATGCCTAGTCAACTGACTGTCTAAATATCTAGGGGAGGATCGCGATGCAGGCAGATTCCGCTCAGCAGCAGGGCCTTTATCGCCCCGAATTCGACCACGATGCATGTGGCATCGGCGCGCTTGCCGATATCAACGGTGAGCGCCATCACCAGATTCTGGACGATGCGCTGTCCATTCTGGTCAACTTGGAGCACCGCGGTGGCACGGGACTCGAGAAGAACACCGGCGACGGCGCTGGCATCCTGTTCCAGGTTCCGCACCACTTTTTCCGTAAAGAGGCTCAAAAGTGCGGCCAGATTCTGCCGGCAGAGGGCGACTATGGCGTGGCCATGCTGTTCTTTCCGCAGGACGACAAGGGCGTAGAGGATGCCCGTCGCGTGTTTGAGGAGGGCTGCGCCGAGGCCGGCGTGCCGCTGCTCTTTTGGCGCGAGGTGCCGGTCGACCCGCACGACCTGGGCGAGACGGCCCGCGCCTGTATGCCCACTATCCTGCAGGCCTTCCTGGGCCGTCCGGACGACACGCCCGCCGGCGATGCCTTCGAGCGTCGCCTGTACGTGTGCCGCCGCACCATCGAAAAGAAGGCCGACGCCGAGTTTGCCCTGCGCGATAAGATCTTCTACGTGTGCTCCATGAGCTCGCGTACCATCGTGTACAAGGGCATGCTCGTCGCCACGCAGATGCGTCGCTTCTTCATCGATCTCAACGACGCCGCCGTCAAGACGGCCGTGGCGCTCGTCCACTCGCGCTACTCCACCAACACCACGCCCAGCTGGGAGCGCGCGCACCCCAACCGCTTTATCATCCACAACGGCGAGATCAACACCCTCAAGGGCAACGTCAACTGGATTCGCGCCCGCGAACCCAACCTGTACAGCCCCGTGCTGCAGCACGATCTTGAGCGCGTGATGCCCATCATCAACCGCGAGGGTTCCGACTCCGCGATTCTGGACAATGTGCTTGAGTTCCTGGTCATGAACGGTCGCCCGCTCACGCGTGCCGCGTCCATGCTGCTGCCCGAGCCGTGGGACCACAACGACAGTCTGAGCGAGGAGCGCCGTGCCTACGACGCCTACCAGTCCATGCTCATGGAGCCGTGGGATGGCCCGGCGGCCATCGCCTTTACCGACGGTCGCACGCTGGGTGCCGCCCTCGACCGTAACGGCCTGCGCCCCGCCCGCTACTATGTGACGCGCGACGGTCGCTTTATGCTGGCAAGCGAGGTGGGCACCATCGAGGTGAGCCCCGAGAACATCCTGACGAGCGGCTGTCTGGGACCGGGCCAGATGCTCGAGGTCGATTTTGCCCGCGGCCGCGTCATCTACAACGACGAGCTGCGCGCCCGTTACGCCAAGGAAAAGCCCTATCGCGACTGGATCGCCGAGGAGACGCTGACCGTCGACGCACTCGACAAGCCCGCCGCGCCCGCGCCCGCCGAGGATGCCGAGGTGCCCGCCGCCGTGCGCATGGCCAAGCTCGGGTATCACTGGGATGATGTTGACGAAGTCGTGCGTCCCATGGCCCAGCAGGGCAAGGCGCCGCTCGCCTCGATGGGTATCGATGCGCCGCTGGCCTGCCTGTCCAAGAAGACGCGCTCGTTCTTCGACTACTTCTATCAGCTGTTCGCTCAGGTCACGAACCCGCCGATCGACGCCCTGCGCGAGCATATGGTCACCTCGACTACGCTCTACCTGGGCAACCACGGCAACCTGCTCGAGGACTCCCGCACGGCCTGCCAGCTGGTGCGTCTGGAGTGCCCGCTGCTGAGCGAGGAGGAGTTCGACCGCATTTGCGCGATTGACCGTGTTGGCTTTAAGACCCGCCGGTTCCGTGCCGTGTACCGCCGCGATGCGGGTGAGGGCGCGCTGCAGGCTGCGCTCAAGCAGCTTGCAGAGGACGTTGAGGCTGCGGTCCGCGACGGCGTGAACATCGTGGTATTGAGCGACCGCGCTGCCGCAGGCGAGGTACCCGTACCGTCACTGCTCGCCGTGGGCTGCGTGCACAACCACCTGATCCGCGCCGGCGTGCGTACCTTTGCCGACATCGTGGTGGAGTGCGGCGATGCCGTGTCCCCGCACGACTTTGCGGCGCTGGTGGGCTACTCCGCGAGCGGCATCTATCCGTACAACGCGCATGCGTGCATTCGCGACTTGGCGGCGCACGGCGATCTGGACGTGACAGCCGAGCAGGGCATCGCCAACTACAACAAGGCTGCGACCGCCGGCATCGTTTCCATCATGTCCAAGATGGGCATCTCCACGGTGCAGAGCTACCATTCGGCGCAGATCTTCGAGGCCGTGGGCTTTACGCCGGAGTTCGTCAATGCGTACTTCGCTGGCACGGTGAGCCGTGTGGGCGGTATGGGTGTCGAGGACGTTGAGCGCGAGCAAAACGAGCGCTACGACGCCGCGCTCGCTATCCTTAAGAGCCCGGCTCCCGATCAACTGCCCACGCTGGGCCTGACCAAGTGGCGCCCGCTTGGCGGCGAGGATCACCTCATCGATCCGCAGACTGTCTACTTGCTGCAGACCGCCTGCCGTGAGGACAGCTACGACACCTTTAAGGAGTACAGCGCCCGCCTGCACCGCACCGGCCGTGCCGTGCGCCTGCGTGACCTGCTGGACTTTAATGCCAGCGGCCGCACGCCGGTTTCGCTCGACGAGGTGGAGCCCGCGCTCAACATCGTCCGCCGCTTTAACACCGGCGCCATGTCGTACGGTTCCATCAGCAAAGAGGCGCACGAGTGCATGGCCATCGCCATGAACCGCCTGCACGGCCGTTCCAACTCGGGCGAGGGCGGCGAGGATCCGCGTCGCGAGACCCCGCTGGCCAACGGTGACTCCAAGAACTCCGCCATCAAGCAGGTAGCAAGCGCGCGCTTTGGCGTGACGAGCCGCTACCTGTGCAGCGCCTTCGAGATTCAGATCAAGATGGCCCAGGGCGCCAAGCCCGGCGAGGGTGGCCACCTGCCCGGCAAGAAGGTCTACCCCTGGATCGCCGAGGTCCGTCAGTCCACGCCCGGTATCGGCCTGATTTCGCCTCCGCCGCACCACGACATCTATTCCATTGAGGACCTGGCAGAGCTTATCTTCGATCTTAAGAACGCCAACCCCGGCGCGCGCGTGTCGGTCAAGCTGGTCAGCGAGGCCGGCGTCGGCACCATCGCCACCGGTGTGGCCAAGGGCGCTGCCGACAAGATCTTGATCAGCGGCCATAACGGCGGCTCGGGTGCCGCGGCGCGCGATTCCATCTGGCATGCGGGCCTGCCGCTGGAGCTTGGCCTTGCCGAGGCCCAGCAGACGTTGCTGCAAAACGGCCTGCGCTCCCGCGTAGTGCTCGAGGCCGATGGCAAGCTCATGGACGGCACCGATGTTGCCGTCGCCTGCCTGTTGGGCGCCGAGGAGTTTGGCTTTGCGACCATGCCGCTCATCTCCATGGGCTGCCTCATGCAGCGCGACTGCCAGCAGGATACCTGCCCGGCCGGCATCGCCACGCAAAACTGCCGCCTGCGTCGCGGCTTCCGCGGCAAACCCGAGCACGTTGAGCACTTTATGCTCTTTGTTGCCGAGCAGCTGCGCGAGGTCATGGCGAGCCTGGGCTTCCGCACCGTCGACGAGATGGTCGGCCATCCCGAGTGCTTGCGCCAGGTCGAGGTCCCGGGCAACCGCAAGGCCAACCTGCTCGATCTGTCTCCCGTGCTGGCGAGCGCGACCTGCGAGTTCGGCGCCCATATTCCGGGCGCCGACGGTCGCCACTTCCTGCCGCAGATGGCTGCGGACAGCGAGCTCGACAAGACACTCGACTCCACGTTGTTTGTGCCCTATACGGCCGATGCCCGTGCGCACCTGCGTCCGATTCGCTTCCGCGCCGATATCGCCAACGTCAACCGTTGCGTGGGCACCATCCTGGGCAACGCGGTGACCAAGGCGCATCCCGAGGGTTTGCCCGCCGGCTCCATCACCGTCGATTGCGATGGTTCGGCCGGTCAGAGCTTTGGTGCCTTCCTGCCGCGCGGCATTACGCTCAACGTGTGCGGCGACGCCAACGATTACTTTGGCAAGGGCCTTTCGGGCGGCGAGGTGTCGGTGCGCCCCAATCCGCATGCGACCTACAAGTTCGACGAGAACATCATCGTGGGCAACGTTGCGTTCTTTGGTGCTACGAGCGGCCGCGGCTTCATTAACGGTCTTGCCGGCCAGCGTTTTGCCGTGCGTAACTCCGGTGCCACCGTGGTGGTCGAGGGCTGCGGCAATCATGGCTGCGAGTACATGACGGGCGGTCTGGCGCTCATCCTGGGCGAGGTCGGGCAGAACTTTGCCGCCGGTATGACGGGCGGCGCGGCCTATGTCTTTGACCAATACGGCACGCTCGACGCCCGCGTGAACCATGAGAGCGTGGAGCTCAAGGCCCCGACGGCCGACGAGCTGGCGCAGATTCGTGCGCTCATCCAAGAGCACGTGGACGCGACGCAGAGCCCGCGCGGCATTAAGCTGCTCTACAGCTTTGAGACGATGAGCAAGCACTTTGTGAAGGTCATTCCGACTGAGTACGAACGCGTGCTGGCGATTGTCGCTGCGGCCGAGCCCGTGGGCAAGACGCATGCGCAGGCTGAGGAGCTGGCGTTTGACATTGTGACCGGTCGCGCGAGCGCCGCGGATGTCGCTCGCTTCGATGTCACGGGCGGTGCCGCGGGCGCTGCGCCCGTGGCTGCCAGCTCTGTTGCTTCGACCAAGAAGGAGGCGTAAGTGCCATGGGTAAGCCCGGTGCTTTTCTTGATATCGATCGCGTGACCCACGAGCTTCGCCCCGTGGAGGAGCGCAGCCATGATTTTGATTCGCTGTACGTGGAGCTCGACGACGATGCGCGCCGTGCCCAGGCGAGCCGCTGCATGATGTGCGGCGTGGCGTTTTGTCAGATGGGCGCGAGCTTTGGCAAGGCACGCCCGAGCGGCTGCCCGCTGCACAACCTGATTCCCGAGTGGAA
>ENA-OQJC01000149-OQJC01000149.1-human-gut-metagenome-genome-assembly--contig:-NODE-149-length-20689-cov-2.642544_pt1 | contig 20689 bp, 22 predicted proteins | sample MGYA00242600_ERZ504766 | MGnify/ENA primary metagenome ERZ504766 (study PRJEB26092, sample SAMD00036364) | human gut metagenome | host: Homo sapiens | study: EMG produced TPA metagenomics assembly of...
CATGTATTATTCAGAAGACATCGTGGAAGAAGTCCGCATGAAAAATGATATCGTAGATGTGATTTCCGGCTATGTGAAATTGCAGAAAAAGGGAAGTTCTTATTTTGGACTTTGTCCATTTCACAGTGAGAAGTCCCCGTCGTTTTCTGTGAGCAGGGATAAACAGATGTACTACTGCTTCGGCTGTGGGGCAGGGGGCAATGTCTTTACATTTATTATGGAATATGAGAATTACTCGTTTGTGGAAGCATTAAAAATGCTTGCGGAGCGCGCGGGAGTGGAACTTCCGGAAATGGAATACTCCAAGGAAGCAAAAGAGAAAGCGAACCTAAAGAATACACTTCTGGAGATGAATAAGCTTGCGGCACGGTATTTTTACTCACAGTTAAAAGGGAAAAACGGAGAACATGCTTACCGTTATCTGACAGACAGAGGGCTTACCGATACAACGATCACACAGTTCGGACTTGGATATTCCAATAAATACAGCGATGATCTGTATAAATTTCTCAGAGAAAAAGGATATTCAGACGATTTGATCCGGCAGGCGGGATTGATCAATACGGATGAGAAACACGGAATCTATGATAAATTTTGGAACCGTGTCATGTTTCCGATCATGGATGCGAACAACCGTGTCATCGGTTTTGGCGGGAGAGTCAGTGGGGGATGGGAAAACCGAAATATCTCAACTCGCCGGAGACACTGATCTTTGATAAGAGCCGGAATCTTTATGGATTGCATCGGGCGCGCACATCGCGAAAACCATTATTTTCTGATCTGCGAGGGCTATATGGATGTGATCGCGCTGCATCAGGCGGGATTTACCAATGCAGTGGCGTCACTGGGAACTGCATTGACGACCGGGCATGCGGCATTGATCAAGCGGTATGTTCAGGAAGTATATCTGACCTATGACAGCGATGAGGCAGGGACGAGAGCGGCGCTTCGGGCAGTTCCGATCTTGAAGGAGGCCGGGATCACTGCAAAGGTGATCCGGATGGATCCATATAAGGATCCGGATGAATTTATCAAGAATCTGGGCGCTGAGGAATTTGAACGCAGGATCGGAAATGCGAGAAACGGATTTATGTTCGGACTGGAGATGCTGGAGAAAGAGTATGATATGAATTCTCCGGAAGGAAAGACTGCATTTTTCCAGGAGGCTGCAAGGCGTCTGATCGGCTTTGAGGATGAACTGGAGCGGAACAATTATATTGAAGCGGTTGCGGGTACATATCGGGCCACAGTTGAGAGCCTGCAAAAACTGGTGGCAAAGACGGCGGTGAGAGAAGGAATGGCAAAGCCGGTGGAGCGTCCGAAGCAGGCCACAGGCAGCGAGAAGCCGAAAGAAGACGGGGTGAAGATTTCCCAGAAAATTCTGCTTACCTGGATGATCGAGGACAGAAGACTGTTTGGAATCATTCAGAAGTATATCAGTCCGGAGGATTTTCCGGAACCTCTGTACCATACAGTGGCAGAATTTTTATATCACCAGTATGAGGAAGGAGAATTAAATCCCGCCAAGATCCTGAATCATTTTACTAAAGGAAGAAGAACACCGGGAAGCAGCTTCGTTGTTTCATACGAAGATCCAGAAGCTGACGACCAAAGAGGAACGGGAAAAAGACACTGCAGGAGACAATCGTAAAAGTCAAGACACACAGTATCGATTACAGGACCATGCATCTGGAGCCGACAGATATCATCGGACTTCAGAAGCTGATGGAGGAAAAGCGAAAACTGGATGACTTGAAGAAACTGCATATTTCTATTGAATAAGGATAAAATAAAACAAGACAGTCTGCGTTTGCTGCAGACAGAGGAAGGATGGACACATGGAAGAAAACATTCAGAAGTTTACGGAGAGACTCAGAGAACTGGTAGCACAGGGAAGAAAAAGAAAAGTATACTGGAGATCCAGGAGATCAATGACTTTTTTGCGGATATGGAACTGGAAGCAGAACAGATGGAAAAGGTATTTGAGTATCTGGAAGCCAACAATATTGATGTATTGCGTATCAGCAGTGACGATGATCTGGACGTAGACATGGACGTGATCATGGCAGAAGAAGCGGATGATGTAGATATGGAGAATATTGACCTGTCAGTTCCGGACGGTGTCAGCATTGAAGATCCGGTCAGAATGTATTTAAAAGAGATCGGAAAAGTTCCGCTTTTAAAGTGCAGACAGAGAGATTGAGCTGGCGCAGAGAATGGAGGAAGGAGATGAAGATGCAAAGAAAGAGCTTGCAGAAGCGAACCTTCGTCTTGTGGTCAGCATTGCAAAACGTTATGTAGGACGCGGAATGCTGTTTCTGGATCTGATCCAGGAGGGAAATTTAGGACTGATCAAAGCAGTGGAAAAATTTGATTATCACAAAGGATACAAATTCAGTACGTATGCTACCTGGTGGATCCGTCAGGCAATCACAAGAGCAATCGCAGATCAGGCGAGAACGATTCGTATTCCGGTGCATATGGTGGAGACGATCAACAAACTGATCCGTGTGTCCAGACAGCTTCTGCAGGAGCTCGGAAGAGAGCCGCTGCCGGAAGAGATCGCAAAAGAACTGGATATGCCGGTAGAACGTGTGCGTGAGATTTTGAAGATTTCCCAGGAGCCGGTATCTTTGGAGACACCAATTGGTGAGGAAGAAGACAGTCATCTGGGAGATTTTATCCAGGACGATAACGTACCGGTGCCGGCAGAGGCAGCAGCGCAGACACTGCTCAAAGAGCAGCTTGATGAAGTGCTGGATACACTCACAGAAAGAGAGCAGAAAGTGCTTCGTCTTCGTTTCGGAATGAACGACGGACGTGCCAGAACGCTGGAGGAAGTTGGAAAAGAATTTGATGTTACCCGTGAACGTATCCGCCAGATTGAGGCAAAAGCACTCCGGAAGCTGCGTCATCCAAGCCGCAGCCGCAAACTGAGAGACTATCTGGACTAAGATATGAGGAATGAATTATCAAAAAGACTGCAGGCAGTGGCTGACCTTGTGACAGTCAGGGAGTGTGTGGCAGATATCGGAACGGATCACGCCTATATTCCGATTTATCTGACAGAGCATAAAAAAGTAAAAAAAGACGTTTGCAATGGATGTGAACGAAGGTCCGCTGATCCGGGCAGAAGAGCATGTAAGAGAAGCCGGATTAAAAGAGCAGATCAAGATGCGCAGATCCAATGGCCTGGAAAAACTGTCTCCGGGAGAAGTGGAAGCCGTCATTATCGCAGGTATGGGCGGCGGACTTGTGATGAGGATTCTGACAGAGGGACAGGCTGTGGCAGAGACATTACAAGAGTGCATTTTGCAGCCCCAGTCGGAAATCGCAAAGGTGCGGGAATTTCTTCTGCAGAACGGCTATCAGATCGTGCAGGAAGAGATGGTACTGGATGAAGGAAAGTACTATCCGATGATGCGTGTGGTTCCTTCAAAGGAAAGCGAAAGAGAGAAGTGGGATGAAACCCAGCTTCGATACGGAAAATTACTTTTGGAGATGCGCCACCCCATACTGGAGCAGTATTTAAAGAGAGAAGAACAGTTAAAAGCAGAGATTCTGGAAAAACTGGATCATCAGAGAGGGGAACATATCACAAAGAGACAGGCAGAACTCAAAGAGGAGCTTGTCTGCATCAGGAAAGGACTGAAGTATTATGCAGTGTAAAGACATTATGGCAATGATTGAGGGTACATATCCCAAGAGTGCTGCTCTGGGATTTGACAATGTAGGGCTGCAGGCGGGAAGAAGTGAAAAAGAAGTCCGCCGGATTTATCTGGCGCTGGATGCAACAGATGCGGTCATTGAGGAGGCGATTGCGCAGGAAGCGGACATGCTCATTACCCATCATCCGCTGATTTTTTCGCCGCTTAAGCATATTACGGATGAAGATTTTATCGGCCGCAGGCTGTTAAAGCTGATCCGCAGTGATATTTCCTATTATGCAATGCATACCAATTATGATGTGCTTGGCATGGCAGAGCTTTCCGGACAGATTCTGGGACTGACAGATACCGAAGTGCTGGATGTGACCATGAATACACAGACAAAAGAAGAGGGGATCGGAAGAGTGGGATCCCTTCCAAAAGAGATGACACTGGAAGAATGCTGTGTTTATGTGAAGCATAAATTAAAACTGGGATCGGTCAAGGTGTTTGGAGATATGAAGCAGCCGGTAAAAAGACTTGCGGTTTCTCCGGGATCCGGGAAAAGTGCCATTGCTCCGGCTGTCTCAAAAGGAGCGGATGTTCTTGTAACCGGAGATATCGGACACCATGAAGGTCTGGATGCGGCGGCACAGGGCGTTTCGGTGATTGATGCGGGACATTATGGGACAGAGTATATTTTTATGGAAGATATGAAACGGTTTCTGGAAGAGAGACTTCCTGCAGCTAAAATCATCACCGCACCGGTCGTGCATCCGTTTCAGGTATTGTAAGATTCCAGACGGGAGGGCAGGCTTATGGAGAAAGAATTTTGTACCGTTCAGACAGGGGACAAGGTAAAGTGTTACGAGAGAGGAATTGCCTACAAGAAGATCGCAGAAGAATTTCAGGAAGAATACCCGGCCAAAATCGTACTGGCATTGGTGGACGGGACACGTCTTCAGGAATTGAACAAACGATTAAAGCAGGATTGTAAAATCGAATTTGTGACAGTGAAAGACCCGATCGGTTATGAGACTTATCGTCGAAGTCTCTGTTTTATGCTTGTCAAAGCAGTTCATGATGTCGGAGGACATGACAAGATCCGCAATGTGAAGATCCATTTTTCCGTCAGCAATGGGTATTACTGTACAATTGACGGAGATGTCGTTCTGGATCAGAAGTTTCTGGATCAGATTGATGCAAGGATGCATGAACTTGCAGAAGCCCAAATTCCGATCGAGAAGCGTTCTGTGCATACATCGGATGCAGTAGAGCTTTTTGGCAGACACGGGATGTATGACAAGGAAAGGCTGTTTGGATACCGGAGGGTTTCCAAGGTAAATATCTACCGGATGAATGAGTTTGAGGATTATTACTATGGATATATGGTGCCGGATTCCGGGTATTTAAAGAATTTTGCGCTGCATCTGTATGATGAAGGATTTGTACTCCAGATGCCGTTACGAAAGGAACCGGATGTAGTCCCGGCCTTTGAACCGCGTGAAAAGCTGTTTCAGGTATTAAAGAGCAGTGTGCAGTGGGGCGATCTTCAGAATATTGAGACAGTCGGAGCACTTAATGACATGGTCACAAAATATGATATGCGTGAGATCGTACTTGTGCAGGAGGCTTATCAGGAACGGCAGATCGCACAGATCGCCGCGCAGATTGCCGCGAAGCCGGAAACAAAGCTGGTGATGATCGCAGGACCGTCTTCATCCGGAAAAACAACGTTTTCGCACAGGCTCTCCATTCAGCTTCGGACGCAGGGAATGAGACCGCATCCGATCGCAGTGGACAATTATTTTGTGGATCGGGAAAAAACACCCCGGGATGAGGATGACAATTACAATTTTGAATGTCTGGAGGCCATTGACATCGAGCAGTTCAATAAGGATATGCAGGCACTTTTAGCCGGAGAGGCGGTGCATCTTCCAATCTTTGATTTTAAGAAAGGAAGCAGGAGCTATGACACGACTCCGACACAGCTGAAGGAACAGGATATTCTTGTGATCGAAGGAATTCACTGTTTGAATCCGGAGCTTTCCCGTCAGCTTTCATCAGACCGGAAGTTTAAGATTTACATCAGTGCTCTGACACAGTTGAATATTGATGAGCACAACCGGATTCCTTCTACAGACGGAAGACTGATCCGGCGGCTGGTGCGGGATGCCAGAACAAGAGGAACTTCTGCACAGAAAACGCTTGCAATGTGGTCGTCAGTCAGAAGAGGGGAGGAAGAGAATATTTTTCCGTATCAGGAAGAAGCGGATGTGATGTTTAATTCTTCCCTGTTGTATGAACTGGCTGTTTTAAAACAGTATGTGGAGCCTCTTTTGTTCGGAGTGGAAAAGGATTCACCGGAATATCTTGAGGCGAAAAGACTTTTGAAATTTTTTGACTATTTTATCGGAATCGGAAGTGACTATGTTCCGGCAAATTCGCTGCTCAGAGAATTTATCGGAGGCGGGTGCTTCCCGGTATAAGAGAAAAGAAGGGAAGAGACATGGGACAGAATCGTAAAAAGATCAATGGAAAAGAGCTTGTACTGGATATTTCTTATGATATTGTGGGAAGTGTATTATATGCCCTTGGGATTTATACGTTTGCAAAAACGGCAGATTTTGCACCGGGCGGATTATCCGGTCTGGCGCTGATCATGAATCATTTATGGAGATTTCCGATTGGTATTACAACCCTTGCTCTGAATATTCCGCTTATCATTTTGAGCTTTAAGCTGGTAGGACGAAGGTTTATGTTCAAATCAGCAAGAACCATGATTGTTTGTACGATATTTCTGGATCTTATTTTTCCGTATACAAAGCCTTATACAGGAGAGCCGTTTATGGCGGCACTGTTTTCCGGTGTCTGCCTGGGAGCAGCGCTTGCGTTGTTCTATATGCGGGGATCCTCCTCCGGCGGTACCGATTTTCTGACTATGTCGATCAAAGCAGTCAAGCCGCATTTGTCAATCGGATTTGTAACCATGGCGATCGATCTTTTGATCATTCTGCTTGGATGGCCGGTATTTGGAAATGTGGACGCAGTTCTCTATGGTCTGATCTCGGCATTTGTGACATCTGTCGTGATCGATAAGATCATGTATGGCATGGGAGCCGGTAAACTGATCCTGATCATTACGACAAAGGCGGAAGAGGTCTACTAAAAAGATCGATCAGATCAGCGGAAGAGGTTCCACAGCAATCCGGGCGATCGGAACCTATACAAAAGAGGAAAAGGATGTGCTGCTCTGTGCCTGCTCCAGTTCTCAGGCGTACTCCGTCAGAAGTGCTGCACATGAGGTGGATCCGGATGCATTTGTGATGCTGACAGAGACAAGTGAAGTGTTCGGTGAAGGATTTATTGATACGAGAAAATAAAAGATAAGACAGAATGAGCGTGTTTACCACATGGTTTGGAACACGCTCATTTTTATTTATCGGACGTAAGTCCGCCCGCCGCAGGCATGCATTACGGGATGCCCGGAGGGGGATACTATTTGGATTTTACTTCCCGCCACAATTGGTTGTAGATTGCATCGTATTTGTCCCCGAGGAAACGGAATGTTTCGCAGTTGACAAGATCTTCCGGTTCCGGAAACGCAATCTTGCTGTTGCGGATGGCCGGATCTTCGATGAGTTCTCGTGCTCCGGTATTCGGAGTGGAGTAGGTAATGTAGTCGAAGTTTATTTTGGCAATATCAGGCCGGCAGAGGAAGTTGATAAATTTTTCTGCATTTTCTTTGTGCTGTGCATTTTTCGGAATTACCCAGGAATCAATCCAGAGATTCGATCCTTCTTTTGGAATTACGTACTCCAGATTTGGATTCTCTGCCTGTGTATAGATGGCTTCTCCCGAATAAATGACACCGATGGCGGCTTCGTTTCCGATCATTTTGTCACGCACCTGATCAATAACATATGCCTGCACAAGAGGTTTCTGATCAATGAGAAGCTGCTTTGCTTCCTCCAGTTCATTTAAATCCGTGGAGTTGAGCGAGGCGCCGATGTATTTTAATTGCCACTGCAAATGCATCACGAACACTGTCCTGCATCAAAATGTTGTCTTTATATTTTTCTATCCCACAGTACGGACCAGCTGTCGATCGGTTCATCTACCATTGTCTTGTTGTATAAGATACCGACAGTTCCCCAGCAGTAAGGGACAGAGTAGAGGTTGTCCGGGTCAAACTGGCGGGACTGTTCCAGATAAGTGTCGCCGATGTATTTGATATTCGGAATATTGTCAAAATTGATCTTGGCAAGCAGATCATTTTCGATCATACGCTGGATCATATAGTCGGAAGGACAGACCACGTCATAAGCGATGGCGCCGGACTGCACTTTCGGATACATGATTTCATTTGTCTCGTATTCTTCATAAACGACCTGGATACCGGTCTCCTTTTCAAACATCGGGATCACGTCCGGATCTAAATATTCGCCCCAGTTGTATACGATCAGCTGATTGTCTCCGCCGGTCACTCCGTTTTTGGAACCGTAATAAAATCCGCCGGCGGCAATAACAAGGATCATGGCAGCCGGTACTGCGCGCTTGAAGATGATGTGGCTGATGCTCTGATGTCTTCTGCGCTTAGAAGCGGCTGATGGGGAAGAATTCTTCTGCTTGGGTGTAAAGTTGATCAAAAACAGCAGGACAAGTACTGTCATAAACATGATTGTGGACAGTGCATACATTTCCGGTTTGATTCCTTTTCGCACTTCACTGTAGATCTTGGTGGAAAGAGTATCCACCCCGGTCCTTTTGTAAAATGTGTGATCACAAAATCATCCAGTGACATTGTGAATGCCAGAAGAAAACCGGAAATGATCCCCGGCATGATATCCGGCAGTACGACTTTGAAAAATGCGTAGATCGGAGAAGCTCCCAGATCCAGTGCGGCTTCATAAGTACTCTTTTTTGTCTGCTTTAATTTTGGCATGACACTCAATATTACATAAGGAATATTGAATGTGATGTGTGCCAGCAGTACCGTGGAAAATCCAAGGGTAAAACGAAATGCAACAAAGAGCAGCATCAGGGAAATTCCGGTTACGATATCTGCGTTGAGCATCGGGATGTTAGTTACGCCCATCATAAAAGTGCGCATCTTCGGTTTCATTGCCTGAATCCCAAGAGAGGCTGCGGTTCCGATCAAGGTTGCAATCAGTGCAGAAAGCAATGCGATGATCAGGGTTGTGTAAAGTGCGTTCATAATATCCGGATTCTGGAACAGTGAAATGTACCATTTTCCGGTAAACCCTCCCCATTTTGCCCGGGTTTTGGAATTGTTGAAGGACAGAACGATCAGTGTTATGATTGGTGCATATAATAAAATGAGGATCAGGATCAGGTAAATCCGTTTGGCTGTATTTTTTATCAAAATGCATTTCCCCTCCCCTTCTTTATCGTATTTTGCGATCATTGCCATGCTGGCAATAATAAAGATCATCAACACAAGGGAAAGACCGGAACCCGTATTCCAGTTGCTTCCTTGTTTAAATTCCTGCTCGATCACATTTCCGATAAGCAGGATCTTACTTCCGCCAAGCAGGTCGGAAATGACAAATGTGGTCAGTGATGGTACAAAGACCATGGTGATTCCGCTGATAATGCCCGGTACGCTCAAAGGCAGAATAATTTTTGAAAAGGTCTGAAGACTGTTTGCACCCAGATCCCGGGCGGCAAAAATCACATCCTTGTCGATCTTGGAAAGTACATTGTAGATCGGCAGCACCATAAACGGCAGGAAATTGTACACCATGCCGAGGATGATCGCACCCGGTGTGTTGATCAATGTAAGATCCGGAAGGTGGAAAAAGTGCAGGATCATGTTGATGACACCGTTCTTTTCGAGCAAATTTTGCCATGCGAGCGTCCGCAGTAAAAATTCATCCACATAGGAAGAATAAAAATCAATACGATGAAACTGGTCTGATTGACATTCTTTTCAGACAGAATCATGGCAAGCGGGTACGCAAGAATCAGACAGATCAGTGTACTCACAAGGAAAGCAGAAGGGCAAGTCCCAGCGCTTTTAAATTCTCTTGTGTGGTGATCTGAGCCAGGTTCATCAGTGTGAAATTTCCACTTTTGTCTGTCAATCCATAATACAGGATCATCAAAAGTGGAATGATGATAAAGGAGACAGCCCAGAATAAATATGGGCCGCTCAGTAATTTTCTACTCTTCAATGCCTGCCGCCTCCGCATCTTCAGATTCCGGTTTTTTCATGATCTGGATATCAAATGGGTCCACACGGATACCGACCTCTGTGCCAACAGGGAACATATCGGTACTGTGTACGAGAAGCTCGTAATTATTGGCAAGTACCTCCATTTCATAATGAACACCTTTGAAGATCAGATGGGTGACCACACCTTCGATGATTCCTTCTTCAGGCTTGACCAGATCGATGTCTTCCGGGCGGATCACCGCATCTACCGGTTTGTTGCGTCCGAATCCAACGTCCACACACTGCCAGGTGGCTCCCAGCATTTTGACAACCTTATCTTCCACCATGGTGGCAGGAAGAATGTTGCTGTCTCCGATAAAGTCTGCTACAAAGGCGTTCTGTGGTTCGTTATAAATATCCTCCGGTGTTCCGATCTGCTGGATATATCCCTGATTCATGACAACGATCGTATCGGACATGGTCAGAGCTTCCTCCTGATCATGGGTAACGTAGACAAAAGTAATACCCAGTTCGTTTTTCAGACGGATCAGCTCATACTGCATGTCCTGTCTGAGTTTTAAGTCCAGTGCTCCAAGCGGTTCGTCGAGAAGCAGCACTTTCGGTTCGTTTACAATTGCGCGGGCAATTGCGATCCTCTGCTGCTGACCGCCGCTTAAAGAATCCGGATACCGGTCTTTAAAATCCTCCAGATTCACAAGTTTCAGTGCATATTTGATCTTGTCATCAATATAATGTTTGGACTTTTTCTTGATCTTAAGACCAAATGCAATATTTTCTGCAATGGTCATATGGGTAAAGAGCGCATATTTCTGGAACACAGTATTGAGCTGCCGTCTGTTGGGCGGCAGCTTGTTGATGTTCTTCCCGTCAAAAATGATATCTCCGGAATCCGGAGTCTCGAAACCACCCAGAATTCGAAGCAGCGTGGTCTTACCGCAGCCGCTTGGACCGAGCAGGGTTAAAAATTCATTTTCACGGATATAAAGATTTAAGTGGTCCAAAATGACGTTCTCATCAAAAGATTTTGTGACATTCACAATATCGATCAGCTTATTAGACATCTTTCTCCTCCTGGTAAAAGTTTTTGATGGAATCCAGACGGCTGCACATATTGCACAGAAGAAGATCTGCGAGTGTAAGTGCAGTCATAGATTCAACTACCACCACGGCGCGGGGAACGATGATTGGATCATGTCTTCCCTTGATGGAGATTTCAATTTCTTCATTGTCTAAATTTACTGTGGACTGTGTGCGGGCAATTGATGGGGTAGGCTTCACAGCGGCACGTACGATCAGTTCGGAACCATCGCTGATTCCGCCAAGAACACCTCCGGAATGGTTGGTCTTTTTGGTGAGATGTCCGGATTCAAGGGTAAATGCATCGTTGTTGGTGCTTCCATTGGCCAAAGACGCCAGAAAACCATCACCGATTTCTACTGCTTTTACAGCGCCCATGGACATGATACCCTTGGAAAGCTGGGCGTCCAGTTTGTCAAATACCGGTTCGCCGAGCCCGACAGGAAGTCCGGTCACACGACACTCAATAATTCCACCGCAGGGGAATCTTTCTGCGCCATCATCTCGTTGAGATATTCAGCGGCTGTTTCGGCCAATGCATTGTTTGGCATATAAAAAGGATTTTCTGAAATTTCTTCAAAATGATAATCCTGTTCGGGAACTTTGACAGGTCCGATTGATTTTGAAAATGTGATCAGTTCGATTCCCAGGGTTTTTAAAAGGGCAGAAGCAACAGCTCCGGCAGCAACGCGTCCGATGGTTTCCCGGCCGGATGTGCGGCCGCCGCCGCGATAATCGCGAAAACCATATTTACTGCTGAATGTGTAATCGGCATGTCCCGGTCTGTAATAGGAAGCAATTTCTCCATAATCCCGGGAACGCTGATCCTGATTGCGTACGAGAAGGGAAATAGGAGTCCCGGTTGTCCTGCCTTCAAAGACACCGGAGAGAATTTCTACCTGGTCAGACTCACTGCGTTTTGTTGTATAACGGCTTTGACCCGGTCGTCTGCGATCGAGAAAAGCCTGTATATTAGTTTCGCACAAGGGAAGTCCTGCCGGACAGCCATCGATGACAACACCGATCGCGGTACCGTGAGATTCCCCCCATGTAGTAATGCGAAATAAAGTTCCAAATGATGAACCACTCATATGTCAAAATCTCCTTTCTTTTGCATATAAAACTATTATATAAGAAGACATATTATCGTGCAATCCTTATTTTTATGCAACTGCCCGATTAGATCATGAACGGCAGGATCGGGCAGATAGAAGTGCAATAAATTTATTTGAAATTCCTATGTTTTTTCTGTACAATTCAGGAAAAGCGTAATATAATGAGGACTAGATACTGGCTGAAAGGAGAACGGCAATAGCAGATGAAAGAAAAAATACAGAAAAAAACGAAAAGACCGCAGACAGAAGACATGATTTTTACAGAAGAAGACTTTGAAGATGTTTCTGAAGAGACGAAAGGAAATTCCCCAAAACACAGGAAACGGTCTCGTAGGACTTCAGGTGGATTTCCGGTCAGAAAAGCGGGGATCATCGCAGGAGGAGTCATCGGAGTGCTGGTGCTTTTATATCTTGGAATTTCTGTATTTTTTATGAGTCATTTCTATATAAATACAACAATCAACGGAAAAGATTTTTCGGGAAGATCGGCATCATCTGTGGAGGCATATATCAAAGAACAGGTAAAAGACTACAAACTGACCATTAAGGAACAGGACAGTAAGTCAGATGTGATCAAAGGAAGTGATATTTCTCTTCAATATAAAGAGAGCGATGAGATTGAGAAAGCGTTGAAAAAGCAGAATGGTTTTGCATGGCCGCTGGCGCTGTTTTCAAAAAAATCAGAAAAGATTTCCATTGCAGTTTCATTCGATGAAACTGCTTTAAATGAAAAGATTCAGAACCTGCAGGCAGCGACAGTAGAGCAGATTCCGGCAGAAAACGCAAAACCGGAGCTTCAGGGTGATACCTATGTGATCAAAGGGGATATATGGAACGGCAGTAGATATGGATGTATTGAAAGAAAAGTGAACCAGTATATTTCCGAATTTCGATCAGAACTGGATATGGAGAAGGAAGGATGCTATGCACGTCCGAAATACACAAAAGATTCCAAGGAAGTGCAGGCTGCCTGTGATACGATGAACAAATATCTGAAGGCAAGTATTACCTATACCATGTCAGAATCTGTTGTTGTGGATAAGACTCTGATTTCCACATGGATCGGCGTAGATGACAATATGAATGTGGTTTTTGATAATGATGCCATGAAAGCATGGTTTACAGAGTTTGGTGACAAATACGATACGGTAGGGACCACGAGAAATCTGACAACACCGACCGGCAAGGCAACGACTGTAACAGGCGGTACATATGGATGGTCAATCGATGAAGATACAGAGCTTGTCAATCTGCAGAACAGCATCAAAAACGGTGAAGTAGTCACAAGAGAGCCGGCATACTATACCGGAGGTGCAGCAAAATCTCATGGAGAACAGGACTGGGGCACTACATTTATCGAGGTTGATTTAAGTACCCAGCACATGTGGTATCTCAAAGACGGAAGCGTGGCAATGGAAACAGATGTGGTGACAGGGGTTCCGGTTCCGGAGAGGATCACACCGGAAGGGGTGTATGACATTCTGGAGATGACCAGAGATGAGGTGCTGATCGGAGAGACCGATCCAAGTACAGGAAAGCCGATTTATGAGACACCGGTCAACTATTGGATGCGCGTAACCTGGACAGGAATTGGTTTTCATGATGCAACTTGGCAGGCTGCATTTGGCGGAACGCGTTATAAGGACGGAGCAGGGTCTCACGGCTGCATCAATATGCCGCTGGATCAGGCAGCAGCTCTGTTTGGAATGATCAGTGTGGGAACACCGGTTGTGATTCATTACTAATCATAACAGATATAGAAAAAAGACAAAAAGGGGCAGCGTGAGAGAGCGCGGTCCCCTTTTTCACGAAGATAAAGGAGAAGAAATTATGTATGAGTTGATCAAAAAGACGGACGGGCAAAACGGGGGCGTTTTCATACCGTTCACGGAACGATTGAAACACCGGTATTTATGAATGTAGGTACTGCAGCGGCGATCAAAGGTGCAGTTTCAACAGATGATCTCCGGGGAATCAAGACCCAGGTGGAGCTTTCAAACACGTATCATCTGCATGTTCGCCCGGGAGATGAAGTGGTGAAAAAAATGGGAGGACTTCACAAATTTATGAACTGGGACAAGCCGATTCTGACAGATTCGGGCGGGTTTCAGGTGTTTTCTCTGGCAGGTCTTCGCAAGATCAAAGAAGAAGGTGTGCATTTTAATTCACATATTGACGGGCGAAAGATTTTTATGGGACCGGAAGAGAGTATGCAGATCCAGTCCAATCTGGCATCCACCATTGCCATGGCATTTGATGAATGTCCATCCAGCGTGGCAGACCGTGCGTATATGAGGGATTCGGTGGCAAGAACGACACGCTGGCTGAAACGGTGTAAAGCAGAGATGAACCGGCTCAATACTCTGCCGGATACGATCAACCCACATCAGATGCTGTTTGGGATCAACCAGGGCGGAATCTATGAAGATATCCGGATCGAACATGCAAAACAAATCGTGGATCTGGATCTGGACGGTTATGCAGTAGGAGGACTCGCAGTAGGAGAGAGCCACGAGGAGATGTACCGGATCCTGGATGCGGTTGTTCCATATCTGCCGGAGCAGAAACCGACCTATCTGATGGGAGTGGGAACACCGATCAATATTTTAGAGGCGGTAGACAGAGGAGTCGATTTCTTTGACTGTGTTTACCCGAGCAGAAACGGACGCCATGGACATGTATATACCAACCATGGAAAGCTGAACCTGTTCAATGCAAAATATGAACTGGATGACAGACCGATTGAGGAAGGATGTCAGTGTCCGGCATGCAGAAGCTACAGCAGGGGATACATCCGTCATCTTCTGAAAGCAAAAGAGATGCTGGGGATGCGCTTATGTGTACTGCACAACCTGTATTTCTACAACACGATGATGGAGGAAATCCGTGCAGCAATCGAAGCGGGAGAGTATCAGGCATACAAAAAGAAAAAAATACGAAGGTATGACATCCGGAAAATAGACACTTTTCCAAATGTTTATAGAAAATTTACTTGAAGTATCATGATTTTTTGTGTACAATAGTAATATTGTCGGACGCAGGGAAGCGTGTGAGACAAAATGAAGAGTATATCACGGTAAGTGGAGGTGTGCTGGTAAGATGTTAGGTGTTATTGTAATTTATGTAGTATTATTCGGAGGTCTCTGGTGGTTCATGATGCGTCCTCAGAAAAAGGAGCAGAAGAGAATCCAGGCTATGCTGGCTTCTATGGAAGTTGGAGATACTGCATTGACAACAAGCGGATTTTACGGTGTGATCATCGACATCACAGATGATGATGTGATCGTAGAGTTTGGTAACAATAAAAACTGCCGTATTCCGATGCAGAAAGCTGCAATCGCGCAGATTGAAAAACCAAACGCAGAGTAAGAAAAAAAGGAAGCTGTTTTATGGCCGGAGAGGCTGTAGAACAGCTTTTTTTAAACAGAAGCTTATGGGATTTACAGAGTTCGCTCTGTTTTTTGACACTTTTGTGTGGTAAAGGGTTGAAATGAGAAAGAAATGAGGTATTATTTAGAATAACACTTTGAAAATTGGAAGGATGAGTATTATGAAGTTGAATATCGGAGTGATCAAAGGAGACGGAATCGGACCGGAAATTGTGACAGAAGCGATGAAAGTACTGGATCGAACCGCAGAAGTTTATGGACATGAATGTGTGTATACACAGCTTTTGATGGGTGGAGCATCCATTGACGTACATGGTGTTCCACTGACAGATGAGACGATCAGCAAAGCGAAGCTGTGTGATGCAGTTTTGATGGGCTCGATCGGCGGAGATACGAGGACTTCTCCATGGTATCAACTGGAGCCTTCAAAACGTCCCGAAGCCGGACTGTTAAAAATTAGAAAAGAACTGAATTTATTTGCAAATTTAAGACCGGCAGTATTGTATGAAGAACTCAAAGAAGCGTGTCCGCTGAAAGAGGAGATCATTAAAGATGGATTTGATCTGATGATCATGCGGGAGCTCACGGGCGGTCTGTATTTTGGGGAGCGCAGCACCAGAGACATAGACGGGGTGATGACTGCCTGCGATACCCTTACATATAATGAAGAAGAAATTCGAAGAATTGCGAAACGGGGATTTGACATTGCTGCAAAACGCAGAAAAAAAGTGACCAGCGTGGATAAGGCAAATGTATTGGATTCCTCCAGACTTTGGAGAAGCGTTGTGGAAGAGGTGGCTAAGGAATATCCGGAAGTGACTCTGGAGCATATGCTGGTGGATAATTGTGCCATGCAGCTCGTGAAGGATCCGGCACAGTTTGATGTGATCCTGACTGAGAATATGTTTGGGGATATCCTTTCAGATGAGGCGAGTATGGTGACTGGATCGATTGGAATGCTTTCTTCTGCAAGTCTCAATGAGACAAAATTCGGACTTTACGAGCCAAGCGGCGGTTCTGCTCCGGATATTGCGGGAAAAGGAATTGCCAATCCGATCGCGACGATTCTGTCAGCAGCTATGATGCTTCGGTTTACATTTGATCTTGACAGGGAAGCAGATGCCATTGAGGAAGCGGTACAGCGTGTATTAAGAGACGGTTACCGCACGATCGATATTATGTCAGAGGGAAGTATACAGATCAATACCCGCGAGATGGGTGACAGGATCTGTGCATATATTCAGTAGAAAAACAGAAATTCAAAAAGGAAAGAGGATGATAGAAGATGAGAAGTGATACTGTAACAAAGGGGATGCAGCAGGCGCCGCACCGTTCCCTGTTCAATGCGCTGGGAATGACACAAGAAGAACTGGACCGGCCGTTGATCGGAATTGTGAGTTCTTATAATGAGATCGTGCCGGGGCATATGAACCTGGATAAGATTACACAGGCTGTTAAAATGGGAGTTGCTATGGCAGGAGGAACACCGATCATGGTTCCTGCGATTGCAGTATGTGACGGAATTGCCATGGGACATATCGGAATGAAATATTCGCTTGTGACAAGAGATCTGATCGCGGATTCTACAGAAGCACTGGCTATGGCACATCAGTTTGACGGACTTGTTATGATACCGAACTGTGATAAGAACGTTCCGGGACTTCTGATGGCAGCAGCCCGTGTGAATATTCCGACGATTTTTGTCAGCGGGGGACCGATGCTGGCGGGTCATGTGAAGGGAAGTAAGACTAGTCTTTCCAGCATGTTTGAGGCAGTCGGTTCTTATGCGGCAGGAAAATTTTCAGAAGAAGATGTGTGCGAATTTGAAGAAAAGGCATGTCCGACCTGTGGTTCCTGTTCCGGTATGTATACGGCAAACAGTATGAACTGCCTGACAGAGGCTCTTGGTATGGGACTGAAAGGAAACGGAACCATTCCGGCAGTGTATTCTGCAAGACTGCAGCTTGCAAAACATGCGGGAATGCAGGTGATGGAGTTGGTGAGAAAGAATATCCGCCAAGAGACATTATGACAAAAGAAGCGATTTTAAATGCATTGACAGTGGATATGGCGCTGGGATGTTCCACAAACAGTATGCTGCACATTCCGGCGATCGCACATGAGATCGGAATGGATTTTTGAGATTGATTTTTGTCCAATCCGATCAGCGAGAAAAACTCCGAATCTGTGTCATCTTGCTCCGGCAGGACATACATATATGGAAGATCTCAACGAGGCCGGCGGAGTTTATGCGGTGATGAATGAGCTGAACAAGAAAGGGCTTCTTCATACAGAATGTATGACTGTGACAGGAAAGACACTGGGAGAGAACATCGAAGGATGTGTCAATAAAAATCCGGAGGTGATCCGCCCGATTGACAATCCGTACAGTGAGACGGGTGGCCTGGCAGTACTCAAGGGAAATCTGGCGCCGGACGGAAGTGTGGTAAAACGTTCTGCAGTCTGTGCAGAGATGCTGGTGCATGAAGGTCCTGCAAGGATTTTTGAGAGTGACGAAGAAGCTACAGAAGCAATCAAATCCGGAAAGATCAACCCGGGAGATGTGATTGTGATCCGGTACGAGGGACCAAAAGGAGGTCCGGGAATGCGTGAGATGCTGAATCCGACTTCTGCGATTGCAGGATATGGCCTTGGATCTTCGGTTGCGCTGATCACGGACGGCCGCTTCAGCGGAGCATCCAGAGGCGCATCTATCGGACATGTGTCACCGGAAGCGGCCGTTGGAGGACCGATCGCGCTTGTCGAAGAAGGGGATATCATCAAGATCAATATTCCGGAATTAAAACTGGAGCTGGATGTATCAGAGGAAGAACTGGAAAGACGTCGTGCTGCATGGCAGCCAAGAGAGCCAAAGGTCAAGACAGGATATCTGGCAAGATATGCGTCTATGGTTACCTCCGGAAACAGAGGCGCAATTCTGGAGATCCCGAAAAATAATTAGGAGGAGAGCATCATGCAGTTAAATGGAGCAGAGATTGTGATCGAATGTCTGAAAGAACAGGGTGTAGATACTGTATTCGGATATCCGGGGGGAGCAATTTTAAATGTATACGACGCTCTCTATGAGCATAGTAATGAAATCAGGCATATCCTGACTTCTCATGAACAGGGTGCGGCGCATGCGGCAGACGGGTATGCAAGAGCAACCGGCAGAGTGGGAGTGTGTCTGGCTACCAGCGGCCCGGGGGCAACGAATCTGGTGACAGGAATCGCAACGGCCTATATGGATTCCATTCCGGTCGTAGCGATTACCTGTAATGTAGGGGTTTCCCTGCTTGGAAAAGACAGCTTTCAGGAAATCGATATTGCAGGGATCACCATGCCGATCACCAAACATAACTTTATTGTCAAGGATGTGGAAAAACTGGCAGAGACAATCCGCAAGGCATTCCGGATCGCGCGCAGCGGCAGACCCGGGCCGGTTCTGATCGATATCCCGAAAGATATTACAGCAAACGTGACAGAATATCTTCCCCGGGAAGCAGAGTTCCCGCCGAGAAAGACGGAGACCATCACAGAGGAGGCACTTTCACGTGCTGTTGAGATGATCGAAGCATCCCAAAAGCCGTTTATTTATGCTGGGGGCGGCGTTGTCCTTTCGGGGGCGAGCAGAGAATTGCGTGAATTCGCAGAAAAAGTGGATGCTCCGGTGACAGATACTCTGATGGGAAAGGGAGCATTTCCGGGAACAGATCCGCGTTACACAGGGATGGTCGGAATGCATGGAACCAAGACATCCAACTATGGAGTCAGTGAGTGCGATCTGTTGATCGCGGTAGGAGCCAGATTTGATGACCGTGTAACGAGCGATACAGAAAAGTTTGCGAAGAATGCACAGATCTTGCAGATTGATATCGATCCGGCAGAGATGAACAAAAACGTGTTGATCGATCATGGAATCGTCGGAGATTTGAAAGAAGTTTTAATGCGGTTGAATGCAAGACTTGAGGAACAGTCACATCCGGAGTGGATGGAACAGATTGCAGCGTATCAGAAAGAATATCCGCTTCAGTATGAGGATGGAAAGCTGACCGGTCCGTATATCGTAGAAGAGATTTACAGGCAGACAAAAGGAGATGCAATCATTACGACAGAAGTAGGACAGCATCAGATGTGGGCTGCACAGTATTATAAATATAAAGAGCCAAGGACGCTCTTGTCATCCGGAGGACTTGGAACAATGGGATATGGACTTGGCACATCCATCGGAGCCAAAATGGGCTGTCCGGAAAAGACCGTAGTCAATATCGCCGGAGACGGATGTTTCCGTATGAACATGAATGAGATCGCAACAGCTGCGAGATATCAGATTCCGATCGTACAGGTCGTGGTGAACAATCATGTGCTTGGTATGGTACGCCAGTGGCAGAATCTCTTTTACAATCAGCATTATTCCCAGACAATCTTGGATGATGCGGTGGATTTTGTAAAGCTGGCACAGGCACTTGGAGCAGAAGGAATCCGTGTGACAACAAAAGAAGAGTTTGCAGACGCTTTTGCAAAAGCAGTAAAGATGCAGCGTCCTGTTGTGCTGGACTGCCAGATCGACCAGGATGACAAGGTGTGGCCGATGGTTGCGCCGGGAGCTGCGATCAGCGAAGTGTTTGATGAGATGGATTTGTAACGAAGAATAAATTTTACTTTAGTTTTCTAATATAAAAAATGAAAATTCAGGAGGAAAAGAAGATGAGTAGAGTGTACAATTTTTCAGCCGGACCGGCAGTGCTGCCGGAAGAAGTGCTAAAAGAAGCAGCAGATGAAATGTTAGATTACAGAGGAACCGGAATGTCGGTTATGGAAATGAGTCATCGCTCGAAAGCCTTCGAGACGATTATTCAGGAAGCAAAGGCAGATCTCAGAGAGCTGATGGATATTCCGGACAATTACAAGGTTTTATTTTTGCAGGGCGGAGCATCTCAGCAGTTTGCGATGATTCCGATGAATCTGATGAAGAACCGGGTGGCAGATTACATTGTGACCGGTCAGTGGGCAAAAAAAGCAGCGGATGAGGCAGAAAAGTATGGAACCGTAAACCGGATCGCATCTTCTGCAGACAAGACTTTTTCTATATTCCGGACTGTTCGGATCTTCCGGTTTCAGAAGATGCAGATTATGTATACATCTGTGAGAATAATACGATTTACGGAACAAAATTTAAAGAACTGCCGAATACAAAAGGAAAGACGCTGGTTGCAGACGTTTCTTCCTGTTTCCTCTCTGAGCCTGTAGATGTCACAAAAT
>ENA-OQJC01000150-OQJC01000150.1-human-gut-metagenome-genome-assembly--contig:-NODE-150-length-20676-cov-3.353302_pt1 | contig 20676 bp, 26 predicted proteins | sample MGYA00242600_ERZ504766 | MGnify/ENA primary metagenome ERZ504766 (study PRJEB26092, sample SAMD00036364) | human gut metagenome | host: Homo sapiens | study: EMG produced TPA metagenomics assembly of...
CATTCCGAACACAGAAGTTAAGCTCACTTGTGCCGAAGATAGTTCGCTGGAAACGGCGCGTGAAAATAGGTAGTCGCCGACTTGAACAAAAACGCTTCAGAAGAAATTCTGAGGCGTTTTTCTTTTGTCTTGAAACCGTTTTAGGAGAAAACAGAAAGGCAGGTATGCTTTGAAAATGATGTGAGCATTGAAGATGAAACAGACTGGAAGAGAATGGCACAATTTCATGCAGAGTGAAGCGAAAAAATTTATGATGTGTTTGTGCCTTATCTATTGAACAAACAAAAACCTTAAATAAATTCATGGTGGCTCGGCTGTGCTGACCTTTTGGCACGACCGGGCCGCTTTATTGTAATAAAACCTTGACTCTTCAGTCGTTGTAGGGTTTACTATCTATAACGGAAAGGAGCTGCCCGGTCTGGCAGTGTAAGCTCTGTACATTCGGCAGAGAAGAGGGAAGCCGGGCAGAAAACATTATGGAAAAAAATCTGACCAGCGGAAGTGTGTTGAAAAGCATTTTGTTTTTTTCACTGCCCTATCTGCTTTCGTACTTTTTGCAGACGCTGTACGGCATGGCGGATCTGTTCATCATCGGGCAGTTTGAAGGTGTGGCCAGCACAACGGCGGTGTCCATTGGCAGTCAGGTGATGCATATGATCACTGTGATGATCGTGGGCCTTGCCATGGGAGCAACGGTCACTATTGGCCGGGCCGTGGGCGCAGAGAACAAACCTCGTGCGGCCCGGCTCATTGGCAACATAGTCACGCTGTTTATGGCAGGATCTGTGGTACTGGCAGCTGTGCTGGTAGGGCTTGTGAATCCGATCGTACGCATTGTCTCCACACCGGAGCAGGCCGTGGCGGCCACTCGTACCTACCTGATCATCTGCTTTATCGGCGTTCCATGCATCACGGCGTATAATATCATGGCATCAATCTTCCGCGGGCTGGGCGATTCCAGAAGCCCGATGTACTTTATTGCGGCCGGTCTGTGCCTTGCCAGCCTTGCCGTGGTGAACGAAAAGGAGTACATTCTGGTCACGCTGGGGGCACCCGGAAACCACGCGACGGAGCAGACCAACATCATGGATGCTGTGCAGGTGTACCGCAGACTGGAAAAGAAAAAATGACTGTTTTGCGCCAATTCTACCGCCAGTCGGTTGCGCGGGAATGTCCGGTCCGGTACAATGGAGCCACAAACAGAACTGCTGGCTCACAAGGAGGACAAAACGATGTACGAACTGAACAAGATCGCTTTTGGGAGTTTTCTGGCACAGCTGCGCAGGGAAAAGGGCATGACCCAGAAGGAGCTTGCCGCCTGCCTGTATGTTTCGGATAAAGCCGTCAGCAAATGGGAGCGCGGCTTGAGCGTGCCGGATATCTCCCTGCTGGTGCCGCTGGCCGAACAGCTGAATGTGACCGTGGCCGAGCTGTTACAGGGCTGCCGCGTGGAGGAGGAGCAGCGCTTTACCCGCGAGGAAACAGAGGAACTGATCCGCAAGGCACTGATTTTTTCGGCAGAACCGACGGAACGCCGCCAGGCCCGCACGCAGAAGTTTCTGCCGCTGTATGGGGTCAGCGTGGTGCTTGGCCTTGTAGAGACCGCAGCTGTCTGGGCCGTGGGGCTGGCCGGGACCGAGGGCGCAATGATGCTGCTGATTATAAACGTGATCTTCGGCATCGTATATGGGGCCTACACCTTGTTCTGGATGCCGGAAACATTGCCGCGCTATTATGACGAAAACCATGTCTGCAATTTTGCACAGGGCGCGTTCCACATGCATATTCCGGGTGTGTACTACAACAACCGCAACTGGCTCCATGTGCTCAAAGCAATGCGGGTGTGGTGCGTGGTAAGTATGCTCCTGACACCGCTCTGCACGGCAGCGGCGGTCGTGTTTGAACAGGCCACCGGATGGCAGGTGTGGCGTGCAGTGCTTATCGGATACATTGCATCGCTGTTTGGCGCAATCGTCATCCCGGCAAAGAAGTATCAATGACAGGATAGCGCAAGGGGAGCGGAAACGCTCCCTTTTGCTTTTGACGGCAATGTGATACAATAAAAATCAATATCATTCAGGAAGAAGGAAGATCATCCATGCGAGACCACCATATCGACCTGTGCGGCCAGATCGATTTTACCCGTACCGAGGCAATGCCCCTGCTGGCGCGGGATGCACATTTCAGCTTTGCGTGCAATGGCTGCGGCGACTGCTGCCGTGGCAGAGAGGACATTGTACTTTCAGGCTTTGACCTGTGGCGCATTGCAGCCCGGCTGCGCCTGCCGCCGCAGATCGTGGCGCGGGGATATTGCCGGGCCAGCATTGGCACGGTGAGCCATTTGCCGGTGCTGCGTCTGGCCCCGGTGAAGGAGAACCGGAACAACTGTCCCTTCCTTACGGGAGACCACTGCGCCATCCACGATGCCGAACCGCTGGTGTGTGCTCTGTACCCGCTGGCGCAGGAGATCAGCAGGAAAGGACAGGTGAGCTATTTTCTGCAGCCAACCGGCTGCGGCGGGCAGGTGATCGAGGCAAGGGTGGAGGACTATCTTGCTTGTTACGATGTCCCGGCCCGGGAACAGACCGATGTGCGCTGGGCGCAGACCTGCATGACACTGGAAGACACGGTGGAACAGCTGGGTGCGCAGCTCAGCCCGGTGCTGGTGCGCCGGATGCAGGACAAGCTCTGGCAGGCGCTGTATTTTGGCTACGACTATGCCGCACCGTTCTTGCCGCAGCTGGAGAAAAACCTGCACTGGCTGGATGCTGAATTTGCAAAACTGACAGAATATCAGCAAAAGCGGAATAACGCATCAAAATAATCGATCAATATATTTGATGCAATCGATAATAAAGGCCGTTTTAGGGCAAAAGTGAGTTGTTTTACCGTGAAATGTGTGATATACTTCACGAGTGTAAAGCGAGACTGTACGAGCCTTGCATACAAAACATAGCTTTTCGGTGCGGTACCTGTAGGCCGCACACGCAAAGAGATAGAGGAGAGAAACATTATGCGTAAAATCACTCGTCGTTCGTTTCTGGCTGCTGCCGCTGCCTGCGGCGCAGCTGCTGCCCTGACTGCCTGCGGCGGTTCTTCTGCATCTTCTGCAGCTGCTTCTTCCGCTGCGCCTGCATCCTCCGCTGCTGCTTCTGCTGCAGCCGATGGCCAGAAGTTCACGATCGGCATCTGCCAGTTGGTGCAGCATGCCGCTCTGGATGCCGCTACGCAGGGCTTTGAGGATGCTCTGACTGCTTCCTTCGGCGAGAACGTCACCTTCGATTTCCAGAATGCACAGGGCGATTCCGCTACCTGCGCTACCATCACCAACGGCTTCGTTTCCTCTGGTGTGGATCTGATCATGGCCAATGCTACGCCCGCTCTGCAGGCTGCACAGTCTGCTACCGACAGCATTCCGGTGCTGGGCACCTCTGTTACCGAGTACGGTGTGGCTCTGGGCCTGACCGATTTCGACGGCACCGTGGGCGGCAACATTTCCGGCACCTCTGATTTGGCCCCGCTGGATCAGCAGGCTGAGATGATCGTGGAGTGGATGCCGGAGGCCAAGAAGGTTGGCCTGCTGTACTGCTCTGCTGAGGCAAACAGCCAGTATCAGGTGGATGAGGTCCAGAAGTATCTGGAGGAAAAGGGTGTCACCGCTACCCAGTACGCTTTCTCTGATTCCAACGACCTGTCCTCTGTCTGCCAGAAGGCTGCCGACGAGAACGACGCACTGTATGTGCCCACCGATAACACTGTTGCTGCAAACACCGGCATTGTGGACGGCATCTGCCGCCCGGCCAAGAAGCCCGTGTTCGCTGGCGAAGAGGGCATCTGCGCCGGCTGCGGCGTGGCTACCCTTTCCATCAGCTACTACGATCTGGGCTACACCACTGGTGAGATGGCAGTGAAGATCCTGAACGGCGAGGCTGATATCTCCACCATGCCCATCGAGTACACCGATGTGACCAAGAAGTACAACAAGACTATCTGCGACGATCTGGGCCTGACCGTTCCCGACGGCTACGAGGAGATCGAGGGCTAAAATACTCCGGGAAACCAAACAGAAAATCAGCGGAGAAGGGTAGAAAGTGCTCTTCTCCGCTTTCCCGTATCAAACGGGAAGTAAAAAGTGTAACGTTTAGGAGGAATTGTTTTGGAAATCATTGCAAGACTGGCAAACCTGCCGGGCGCTTTGCCGGGTGCCTGTGCACAGGGCCTTATCTGGGGTATCATGGCCATTGGCGTGTACCTGACCTACCGTATTCTGGATGTGGCCGATCTGACCGTGGACGGCTCCTTTGGCACCGGCGGTGCAGTGTGCGTCATGTGCCTGCTGTCCGGCCAGAACGTCTGGGTCTCCCTGCTCATGGCGCTGCTGGCAGGCCTGCTGTCCGGCTTCGTCACCGGTGTCCTGCACACATTTATGGGCATTCCGGCCATCCTTGCCGGCATCCTGACCCAGCTTTCGCTGTATTCCATTAACCTCAAAATCATGGGCAAGGCCAATCAGGCCATCAACGTGGACAAGTACAACCTGCTGATCTCCCTGCGCTGGGTCAAGGAGTTCGCTCTCCACAACCCTATCGTTATGATCATCATTGTCACAGCGGTGCTGATCGGCATTCTGTACTGGTTCTTCGGCACCGAGCTGGGCTGTGCCATCCGTGCCACCGGCTCTAACCCCGCTATGTCCCGTGCGCAGGGCATCAACACCAACTTCAATATCGTGCTGGGTCTGGCTGTGTCCAACGGTCTGGTGGCGCTGTCTGGCGCTCTGCTGAGCCAGTATCAGGGCTTTGCAGATGTCGGCATGGGCCGTGGCGCGATCGTCATTGGTCTGGCTGCTGTCATCATTGGCGAGGCTCTGTTCAGCCGCATCTTCCACAACTTTGCACTCAAGATGGTTTCTGTCTCTCTGGGTGCCATCATCTACTACATTGTCATCCAGCTGGTGCTGACCCTGGGTTTCGATGCCAACCTGCTCAAGCTGCTGAGCGCTTCTGTGGTGGCTGTTTTCCTTGCCGTGCCGTACTGGAAGGGCAAGTACTTCTCGAAGCCAGTGAAGAAGGCAAAGGAGGATGCAAAAAATGCTTGAGATCCAGAATGTTTCCAAGACCTTTAACGCTGGTACGGTCAACCAGAAAACTGCCCTGAACGGCCTGAACCTGAAGCTGAACGAGGGCGATTTCGTTACCGTGATCGGCGGCAACGGTGCAGGCAAATCCACCATGCTGAACGCAGTTGCCGGTGTGTGGCCGGTGGACGAAGGCAAGATCATTATTGACGGTGTGGATGTGACCCGCCTGAGCGAGCATCAGCGTGCCGCTTACATCGGCCGCGTGTTTCAGGACCCCATGACCGGCACTGCTGCCACCATGCAGATCGAAGAGAACCTTGCCCTAGCTGCACGCCGCGGCAAGCCCCGCACCCTGCGCATTGGCATTACCAAGGCAGAGCGCGAGCAGTACCGTGAACTGCTCAAGACGCTGGATCTGGGTCTGGAAGACCGCCTGACGGCCCGTGTGGGCCTGCTTTCCGGCGGCCAGCGTCAGGCACTGACCCTGCTGATGGCTACCATGAACAAGCCCAAGCTCCTGCTGCTGGACGAGCACACCGCTGCGCTGGACCCCAAGACCGCGCTCAAGGTGCTGACCCTCTCGGCCAAAATCGTGGAGGAAAACCATCTCACCACCATGATGATCACCCACAACATGAAGGATGCCATTAAGTATGGCAACCGCCTGATCATGATGTACGAAGGCCATATCATCTATGATGTTTCCGGTGAGGAAAAGAAGAACCTGCACGTCTCCGACCTGCTGGCAAAGTTCCAGATCGCCAGCGGCGGCGAGTTTGCAAATGACCGCATGATTCTGTCCTGATAAATTACAAGGTTAAAATGCAAAGCGCCTGTCCCGGAAAAAACCGGGACGGGCGCTTTTTATGTATGTTTACCAATTCAAGAGCAAGGCGGTTAACTGGAGTTTTTGAGAGATGATTTTCTTTACATCTTTTGAAGAATGCGGGGCACCGTCCTGAATCGCAAAGAGGAACAGCGAGTAAAGTTCATTATATTTTGGAATAGCCATTTTTTCAAACCTCACACCTTGGAAAGGCTCAGCACACATTCGCAATGCCGTGTTCTTGGAAACAGATCCACCGGCTGCACCTTCTCTGCGTGATATCCATTTTGTTCCAGCCATGCAGCATCTCTTGCGGCGGTGGCGGGGTTGCAGCTGACGTAGACCACCCGGCGGGGAGACATGCGCACGACAGCGGAAAGGGTGGCTTCGTCGCAGCCCTTGCGGGGAGGGTCCAGCATTACGATGTCCGGGTGAAGGCCCTCAGCGGCAAGGCGGGTGGCGGCCTGACCGGCATCTGCGCAGAAAAATCGGCTCTTTGCGGCCACATCTGTACCCATGCGGGCAGCGTTAGCCTTGGCACTTTCAATGGCTTCCGGTACGATCTCCACACCGATCAGCTCACGGCAGTGCGCTGCCATGGAAAGACCAATGGTGCCCATGCCGCAGTAGAGGTCCAGCAGCAGGTCGTCCGGGGTAAGCTGAGCATACTGGGCGGCAATGCCGTAAAGCTGCTCGGCAGCAAGGGTATTGACCTGATAGAAGGAAAGCGGGCCAAGCTGCACCGGAACGCCGCACAGGGTGTCTTCAATATACCCCTGCCCATACAGGGTGTGGGTCTCGGTGCCAAGGATCACGTTGGTGTTTTTAGCATTTACGTTCAGCAGGATCGTGGTGATCTCTGCAAATTGAGCTTTCAGCCGGGTGCAAAGCTCTTCAGCGGAGGGCAGCTTGGCACGGGTGCAGACAAGGCAGACCATGATCTGGCCACTGTGAGCGCCGCGCCGCAGAAAGATATGACGCACAAGGCCCCTGCCGGTCTCCTCGCTGTACGGCTGGATGCCCTTTTCTGCAAAAAAAGCGCACAATGCGTTGCCGATCTCATTCAGCACACCGGGCTGCAGGCGGCAGTCCGGGCAGGGGACGATGCGGTGGGTGCGCCCGGCGTAGAAGCCGATACAGGGCTTACCGCTTTTGTCTACGCCCACCGGGAACTGCACCTTATTGCGGTAGCGGTTCACTTCCGGCGAACCCACAATGGGCAGCACAGGCACATCCAATCCTCCGATGCGGGCAAAGGCATCTGCAACATTCTCCTGCTTGGCGCGCAGTTCGGCAGCATAGTCCAGATGCCGCAGGCTGCAGCCGCCGCAGGGGCCTGCCACGGCACAATCCACCGGGATACGGTCCGGCGAAGGAGTGAGCACCTCGTCCAGAATACCGAAGGCGTAGCGCTTGCAGTCCTTAACGATGCGCACCCGGGCTTCGTCGCCGGGGGCGGCACCGGGAATAAACACGGTCTCACCGTCGGGGCTGTGTGCTACGCCGCTGCCATCGCTGGAAAGACGCTCTACGCGCAGGGTGAGAACTTGATTTTTCTGTAAGGGCATGAAGGGTCTCCTTTACTGGTGGTCAGGGCCGTCGGCGGGAGCATCAGCCTGCGCCGCGAAATACTTGCTGGGCGGCACGCCCTTGGCGCGCTTGAATACCCGCGAAAAATAGAACTGGTCAAAGAAGCCTACCGACACCGCGACCTCGGCAATGGAAAGGTTGCCTGCGCGCAGCAGCTTGCAGGCTTCGTTGATGCGGTATTCGGTAAGATAATCGATGGGGCTTTTGCCTACGTTCAGCATGAACACGCGGTACAGGTGACTGCGGGAGACACCTACGCTTTTTGCCACATCATCAATGGAAATATCGTGTGAATAATTGAACTGGATGTACTTGATGGCGTTGAGCACATACTGGCTGGAAGAGGAAGCCGTGTGCGGTTTGCCAGCGCTGGTCTCCTTCATCAGAGAAGCGATGAAGAGATAAAGGTAGCCCACCATGGCGGCTTCATCCTGCGGCTGCAGCCCGCGGGAGGAATAAATGTTGGCCAGAGCGGCACGCATCCCATCGGGGTCGTGGGTGTGATGCACCGGCGAGTCGTCGGTGAAGGGAAGCTGCGCGGCCAGTTTGTGGGCACACGCACCGTTGAAGCCTACCCAGCTGTACTCCCAAGGCTGCTGCTCATCGGCAGTATACCGGATCAGCTGGCTTGGCCGGGCAAAAAACAGCTGACCCTGGCTCACTTCCCAGGTGCGTCCGCCCACCTCGAATACGCCCTTGCCGGAAAGTACCAGATGGATCAGGTAATGGTCGCGGATACCCGGCCCCCATGTTTGGCCCGGAGCACAGCGTTCGATGCCGCAATTGAAGATGGAAAGCTCAATATTATTGGTATAATTTTGTTTGAAGGATTGCTTATATACATCTGCCATAGCCGCGTTTCCTCCGCTCTGTCACGTTGCGGGCAGCTTTGTGCCCGATCTTTGGTATAGTATACCACACATCTGCCCGCAAATTCAACAAAAGTACATCTTATTCTTTGAACTGGGTGCCAAAATTCGCGTTTTTTCGGCGTTGGAAATTGAAAAAAGCGGTTGGATGCATTACAATAGACGTAACATACCCATCTATCCCAAAGCAGCATATTGAGGGAGGAATCGTTATGGCAAACAGTGCGCAGCTCCGAAATGAGATCGCGGCGGGCAAATGGGACGATAAGCTCCGGGCACTGTATGGCGATGCGGCGCAGGAGATCTGTCGGCAGCGGGCACGCTACTGTGCTGCGCTGGAACAGTTTGAGCTGTACTTTGGGCCGGGCAGGCAGGTGCAGGTTTATTCGGCACCGGGCCGCGCAGAGCTGGGCGGCAACCACACCGACCACCAGCACGGTTATGGCCTTGCGGCGGCTGTCACGCTGGATCTTGTGGCCGTGGCTGCGCACAATACAGACGGCTACGTGCGGGTCAAATCCCGCGGGTTCAACAAGCTGGATGTGATCGACCTGACCGTGGAGGGGCCGCAGGAAGGGGAGAGCACCCACTCGGCCAGCCTGATCCGCGGCATTGCCGAGGGCTTCCGCGCGGCAGGCAAAGCGGTGGGCGGCTTTGATGCATACACGGCCAGTGATGTGCTGCGCGGCAGCGGCCTTTCCAGCTCTGCTGCCTTTGAAATGGGCATGGCTGCCATCTGGAACGGAGAATATGGCTGCGGTCTGGCCCCGGCGGAGCTGGCAAAGATCTGTCAGTATGCGGAGAATACCTATTTTGGCAAGCCCAGCGGCCTGCTGGATCAGCTGACCAGCGCAGTGGGCGGTATTATCTTTGCGGATTTTGCAGATCCCCAGCAGCCGGTTCTGGAAAAGATCCACGTCGACGGCCTGCTGCCGCCGGGCATGAGCCTGTGCGTTACCGATACGCGCGGCAGCCACAGCGAATTGACCGGTGAGTTTGCAGCCATCCGGCAGGAGATGGAGCAGATCGCAGCGTTCCTTGGCAAAAAGGTGCTGGGACAGGTGACGGAGAGCGCATTCTGGGCAGCACTGCCTGCGCTGCGCAAAGCCTGCGGCGACCGCGCGGTGCTGCGCGCCATCCACTATTTTGAAGAGAACGCTCGCACCCTTGCCCAGAGGGACGCGCTGCAGGCCGGGCAGTTTGTTGCCTTTGCAGCGCTGGTGCTGGAAAGTGGACGCGCATCCTTTGCGCTATGCCAGAATGTCTACTGCAGCACCGATGTGCGGCATCAGGGGCTTTCGGTGGCACTGGCGCTGAGCCAGAGTATCCTGCAGGGCAGCACGGGAGCCTGGCGGATGCAGGGCGGCGGCTTTGCAGGCACCATTCAGGCGTATGTTCCCCAGAGCCTGCTGGAACGCTATCACAGCGAGATCGAGCGGGTATTCGGCAAGGGCAGCTGCTACATTCTGCGTCTGCGGGAGCAGGGGGCAGTGAAAGTGATCTGAAAACAAAAACGCATCTGCAAGATTTTGCAGATGCGTTTTTTGCTATGCTTTATACTGCTGGGGAAGTTCAGAAAACCGGTTTCGGGCCGGGAGCGGACTGAGCCTGCTCTTTCTCTTCTTCCCGGCGCTGCTGATCCGAGATATACTGCACCATGTCCCGCTCCTCGTGGGAAAAATGGAACAGGTCTGCGATGGTATCGTAGGCGCTCACCACGAAGTTGAAGCCTGTCTTTACCACATTGAACAGCAGCATGGGCACAAAGGTGAAAGAAAGTGAGATCAATCCGCCGCTAAAGAAAAGATCGTCCAGACGCAGATTGCTGAAGAAAAGATCCAGCGCATCGCCCAGCGGCCCGCCGCCGGAAATACTGCGCAGCTCTTCTTCGGAAACAGAAATGTATGAATGCGGCATCTGAAGGTTTTTCATGGAGAAAGCTCCTTTCTGACAAGATCGTTCCGGGAATGGGGTCAAACTCAGGCGGCAGCGGTTCCCTCGGCCTGAGCGGCATCAAAGCTCGGCATGGGGTTCACGATCTGATCGTAGATGCTTGTAACGGTACGAATGACGTTCATGACCTGCGAATAGACATAGACACCGGCCAGACCGGCAACGCCCACAGAAGCGATACGGCTCCAGGTGTTCATCTTATCCCAGGTGTGATAGAAGGTGCCGGACAGGCTCAGACCATTCGACAGACCGGACTGCACACGGCCTGCGATGTACCGGAAGGAATAGTTGGTCATCAGCACGAACAGGTTGATTGCTGCATTCTGGCAGAATGTAGCAAACTGATCGGTGTTGAAATAAATATCGTGATTAAAGGCTGAGCCAAGGTAGATGGACTGACCGCCATCCAGATAGGTCATTTCCTCTTCGGAGATAACGGCATAGGAAGCCGGTAAAAGCATGGTATTCTGATTGGGATGATCCATGGTGGAAGAACTCCTTTCCGTAGTGGAATCTGCACAAAGGCAGACAATAATACTATCTGAATTGTAACATAACTGTGTCCAAATAACAAGAGCAGAGATGCGCAAAATCATGATACATTTGTGAATAAACTGTTACAGAAAGGCGGCAAAATCACGGATATCAGCCCAAAAATGCGCAATATGTCCAGAATCTGGTCCTGAAAAAATGTTCTGTAGAAAAAACAAAAGCGCCTGCACATTCCGGGTGCAGACGCTTTTACGAGGAGAAAATGATCGGGGAATTACTGTGCCCGTTCGTAGAGCACGGTCAGCTGCGCAATGTGCCCGGCCAGTGCTTCTGGCAGGGGACAGGCGAGCCGCCACTGCCAGTTGGAGCCTTGGGTGCTGGGAGTGTTGATGCGGGCCTCACTGCCCAGATGCAGCCAATCCGCCAGAGGGATCACAGCGGTATCCGATACACTGGCAAGGCAGGCACAGATCATGGCCTCGGTCAGCTCTTCCGGCTGGCAGCGCAGGTAGCGGCAGGCATAGGCCACATCCTCGGCACTGGCGTTGGTACGCCAGCCTTCGGTGGTCACATTGTCGTGGGTGCCGGTGTACACCACGCTGTTGCGGTGGTAGGTGTGGGGCAGATAATTGCCGGATTCCCGGCTGTCAAAGGCAAACTGCATGATCTTCATGCCCGGGTAGCCGCTGGCAGAAAGCATGGCCTTGACCTCCGGGGTCAGGTAGCCAAGATCCTCGGCAATGATGCCGCCCTCGCCAAGGTTTTCGTGCATGGCGTTGATAAAATCGCGGTCAGGGCCTTTTTCCCAGTGACCGCCCGCCGCCGTTTTGTTCCCGGCGGGAATGGAGTAATAGCTCTCGAAGCCGCGGAAGTGGTCGATGCGCACCACATCGTAAATGGAGGTGGCGTGCTTCATGCGCTGCTTCCACCACGCAAAGCCGGTGGCCTTGTGAACAGGCCAATCGTACAGCGGATTGCCCCATAGCTGACCATCCGCTGCAAAGGCATCCGGCGGGCATCCGGCAACCTGCGTCAGGTGCATCTGGCCATCGGTCTGGAACAGCTCCGGGTGGGTCCACAGATCGCTGGAATCCGGGCTGACATAGATGGGAATATCGCCCACCAGACGGACGCCCTTGCCGTTGGCGTAAGCCTTCAGGGCGTTCCACTGGGTGTAGAAGAAGAATTGCACAGCCTTGTAGTAATCCACCGCACCGGCGAGACGCTGTTTTGCGGCAGCAATGGCTTCCGGTTTGCGGCAGCGCAGGTCATCCGGCCAGTCGGCAAGGCCGGCCTGCCCCTGTTCGGCCTTGACAGCCATAAACAGGGCGTAATCCTCCAGCCAGAAGCTCTGCGCCTCGCAGAAGGCTTCATAGGAGGGGAGGGGGCTGCCAGCAGGCGGTCGGCTGCCTTTTTCAGGATCACAGGCCGCTCGTTGTACAGTGCGCCGTAGTCGATGGGGCCTACAGGCCGTGCGGCGGGCACTTCATCGGCCGTCAGCAGACCGACGTCGGCCAGCAGGCGGTAGTCAATGAAGTAGGGGTTACCGGCAAAGGCGGAAAAGCTCTGATAAGGGCTGTCGCCGTAGCCGGTGGGGCCGATGGGCAGGATCTGCCAGTAGGTCTGCTTTGCATCGGCCAGAAAATCCACGAATGCAAAGGCCTCTTTTCCCAGCGTACCGATGCCAAAAGGCCCCGGCAGACTGAAAACGGGCATCAGAATGCCGCTTGCACGCATAGTGTGCGCACCTCCTTAGCCCTTCACGGCACCTGCAACCACGCCCTCGATGATGTACTTCTGGCAGGTGATGTACAGGATGATGATGGGGATGATGGCAATGATGATGCAGGCCATCATGGGAGCCAGCTCCACACGGCCGTAGCCGCCGCGGAAGTACTGGATGGCCATGGGAATGGTGCGGTATTTCTTGATGTCCAGCACCAGAGTGGGCAGCAGGTAGTCATTCCACACCCACATGGTCTCGAGGATGGCGGTGGAGATCATGGTGGGCTTGAGGATGGGGAATACGACCTTGAAGAAGATCTGAATGGGGTTGCAGCCGTCGATCATGGCCGCTTCCTCAATTTCCATGGGCACGCTCTTCATGAAGCCGGTGAACATGAACACGGCCAGACCGGCACCGAAGCCCAGATAGATGATGCAGATGTTCCACGGGGTGTTCAGATTGAGCTGGTCAGCGGTCTTGGACAGGGTGAACATGACCATCTGGAAGGGCACGACCATGGAGAACACGATCAGCAGGTTCATGAACTTGCTCAGCTTATTGTTCACGCGGGTGAGGTACCAACCGGTCATGGAGCAGCACAGCAGGATCAGCACCACACTGGTAACGGTGATGACAAGGCTGTAGCCAAGGCTGGAAAGGAAGCCCATCTTGGTGACACCGTAAACGTAGTTGCTCAGGCCCGCAAAGGTCTCGGCGTGGGCAGCTTGAACACGGTGGAGGTGGTAAAGCTGCCCTCGATCTTCAAGCTGTTCAGCAGGATCAGCACGATGGGGTAGATCCACAGCAGACTCAGCAGCGTCATGATGACGGTGAGGATGTTATCCCACATTTTTTTCTGTTTAGGCATTACTGCTGCACCTCCTTGGAACGGGTAAAGTGGAGCTGGATCAGAGAAATGACCACGACGATCAGGAAGAACACCACAGCCTTCGCCTGACCAATGCCCTTCCACTGGGCACCGGAACGGCCATAGAAGGTGTTGTAGATGTTCAGGGCCAGCATTTCACTGGCGTTGGCGGGTTCGCCTGCGGTCAGGGCAACGTTCTGGTCGAACAGTTTGAAGCTGTTGGTCAGGGTCAGGAAGGTGCAGATGGTCACGCTGGGCATGACCATGGGAATTTTGATCTTGAACAGGATCTCGCGGTCGTTGGCACCGTCGATCTTGGCGGCTTCGATCAGGTCGCCGGGCACGCTCTGCAGGCCGGCAACGTAAATGATCATCATGTAGCCGATCTGCTGCCAGCACATCAGGATGACCAGACCGACGAAACCGGCCTTGGCATCCAGCGCCAGCAGAGGTTCTGCAGGTTGGCCAGCACACCGTTGAGCAGAATCTGCCAGATGTAGCCCAGCAGGATGCCGCCGATCAGGTTGGGCATGAAGTAGACGGTACGGAAGATGTTGGTGCCGCGGATGCCGCGGGTGAGCACCAGCGCAATGGCAAAGGCGCAGACGTTGATGAGCACGGTGGATACTACAGTGAACGCTGCGGTAAAGCCGAAGGCGTGCAGGAAGGTGGAATCCTGAAATACGTTGATGTAGTTCTGGATGCCCACAAAGGTGGTCTTGCTAACAGTAGTGAACCGCTGGAACGAAAGGTAAATGCCCCAGATGAAGGGCCAGATAAAGCCGATGATGAACGCGAGCAGCGTGGGCAGCACGAACACCGGCCAATATTTGCTGATGGCTTTTTGCATGATGTACCTCCTATATGCGGAGTGGTTAACAAAAAAGGGGAGGCGGGGCGAACTTCTTCGCCCGCCTCCCTGTTCAGTTCTTTTTTATAGACCGATCAGGAGCTTAGCCGTTTGCCAGCTTGTATTCCTTAGCCCAGCCATCAACGAAGGCGGTCACAACGCCGTCCCAGTCGCCGGTGCCTGCTGCGTAAGCGGTCAGAGCGCTGCCCAGGCCGTTCTTCCACTCCTCGGAAGGCATGGTGGAGAAGCACCAGTCCACACTGGTCTTGCCGTCGGCCACATACTGGTTTGCAATGGTGATCAGGGGGTTGGTGGAGTCCTTAGCCTTCTTGAAGGGGATGACGAAGCCCATCTTGTCAGCCATCGCGCTGGTGCCGGCCTCAGAGGTGACACACCAGTACAGGAAGTCCAGAGTAGCCTGAATATCGGCATCAGAAGAGTTGTTGTTCACGCACCAGAAGTTCTCGGAACCGGTGCACAGGCCCTGATTCTCCTCGCCATCCACGCCGATGTAGATGGGCAGCATACCCAGGTTGTCGTCGCCCAGATCCTTCACGTCATTGTAAGCCCAAGTGCCGTTCTGGTAGAACACAGCCTTCTTGCCCACAAACTCAGCCACAGCGTCGTTGCCGGTCTTGGAAGCCAGCAGGGTGGGGTCACAGGTGGAATCGGTGATGTACAGATCCCAGATCTGCTTGTAGTTGTCCAGATAGGTGCCCTTGATGGCGTCGGTAGAGCTGATGCCGTCTGCCTTGTACTCGTAGTAGATGGGCAGGTTTGCCAGATGGGTCTTGAAGCGCCAGTCAGAAGAACTGTCCATGCCGGCAGAAGTGAAAGCACCGTCCACGCCCAGCTCAGCCTTGCGTGCCTGAATATCGTCAGCGACCTTCTTCAGATCGGCAAAGCCCTTGATGTCGTCCTGGGTATAGCCAGCGGCGGTCAGCAGTTCCTTGTTGTAGATGATGCCGTAGGTCTCGAGGACGTAGGCGATGGCAGCCACAGCGTCGCCATCCTTCAGTGCGAAAGAGTCGCTGGTCAGCTCACCGTACAGCTGGCTGCCGGACAGATCATAGCAGTAATCCTTCCAGTTTGCCAGACCCACAGGGCCGTTCACCTGGAACAGGGTGGGAGCCTCGCTCTTCTCCATCTCGCTCATCAGGGTGGTCTCGTACTGGCCGGAAGCGGCGGTGACAACGGTCACAGGCACGCCGGTCTCCTTGGTGTACTCAGCGGCCAGATCCTGCCAATCCTGATCCTGCTCGGGCTTGAAGTTCAGGTAGTAGACCTTGCCGTCTGCCTTTGCAGCGGTGCTGGAAGCAGCGGTAGAACCGGCAGCAGAGGAAGCGGTGCTGCTGGAGGAGCCGCCGCAGGCAGCCAGACCCAGAGCAGCGGCGGAAACGCCAGCGGCCTTCAGGAAGTTACGACGAGTGATCATTTTCTTCATAATAAGTTCTCCTTCTTATTAAAAATAAACTATTTCAAAATCTCCGTCCCCTGACGGAGGGAAAACAAAATTTAAATCGCCCTTACGCTTTCGCCCTGCTGCAACTCCGGCTGCAAGGTGATGGTCTGGGCCGGTGCACCGTGCTCGATCTGCCGCACCAGCAACTCAATGCTCTGCAGCGAGATCTGTTCACTGGGCTGCACAACGGTAGTCAGAACAGGCACACAGTAACGGGACATCGTGATGCCGTCAAAGCCGATCACCGAAACATCCTCCGGCACCCGCAGCCCGGCGCTCGCCAGCGCGCGGATGGCACCTAAGGCGATCACATCGCTCATGGCGAACAGGGCGGTGAAGTCGGCCCGGCGGGCCAGCAGGCTGTTCACGGCGTGATAGGCAGACTCAAAATCGTAGTTGGACAGGCCGTACAGCTTGTCGCTGAACAGGATGCCTGCGTCCTGCATCGCCTGCTGTGCACCCTCGCGGCGCATCACGCTGGGATAACTGGTGACCGGACCACCCAGCACTGCGATCTTACGATGCCCTTGCTGGATGAGGTAGTCCACAGCAGTGTAGGCTGCAGCGCGGTCATCCACGCCCACCATGGAAAGATTGGGAAAGTCCAGCTCGTCGGAGACCAGTGTGGTCAGCACCGAGGGGACTGTGATGTTGGCAAAGCCTTTTTTTGAAGTTGGCTACGCTGCGCCCAGAAAGATCATACCTTTGGGCTTGATCTCCCGCAGGATCTTTTCGGCGGCATCGATCTCGTTGGCGTTTTCATCCAAATAGGAAACGATGCCATTGTAGCCATACAGGGTGGCGGCCCGCTGCAGCTGGACTAAGAAGTCCGAGAAGAAGAGATTGCGGGTGCCTTTGACCACGAACACCAGACTGCGGGACTGCTGGATCTTCAGCTGCCGTGCATTGGTGTTGGGCACGAACCCGGCCTCCCGCATTACCTTGAGTACATGCTCCTTGGTCTCAGGCCGGACATCGGGCCGGTCGTTGATGACACGAGAAATGGTGCTTACCGAGCAGCCGCTGATCCGGGCAATGTCCTTAATGGTCAGATTCGGCATTTTGTCGGAGTACCTCACTTTCGGTAATAGATTCGGGAACGTTGTCGGGAACGTTTTCAGTGACTATAGTATGGCATAATTTGTATAAAAAATCAATAACCCAAAAGTGTTTTCGTGAAAATTGCATAGCATTCTGAGCTGCTTTTGTGCAGATTGAATTGCGTACAAATCAAAATGTGCCAACAGTTCCGCAAATTCCCGGTACAAATCAGAAACAACCGGTAAAACCGTACCGATTTGTAACTTTTCAACATAGAGCAGTGGTTTTATAAAAGGAGAAAGAAAAAAAGCAATGCCCGGCAGATAACACAGCCTGCCGGGCATTGCATGGTTTTGAAATGGTTTATCCGCTTTTTCAAAAATACGGGTGCTGATAGGGTTCGGGTTCCGGGCCGCAGTACAGGCCAAACGCATCGCAGATCCAGTAGCCGCCGTCCTCCATGGGCACGCGGCACCACTGGTGGCTGTACTGGTTCTCGTTCACATGCTCATATGGGATGCCCAGAATGTCCAGACACAGAGCGGTGGCCCGGGCACACCCGGCACAGGATGCTGTGCGCAGTACAAAATAACCGTAGGGGTCGTTGTAATGGTTGGCTTCCATAGAGTAAGCCATGGAGCCATCATCCACCACCGCACGCAGGGCAGAGGCAATGCCGTAAAGCTGGTCTTCCCGGCTCATGAGCGCCAGCGGTGTGACCACCTTCAGCGCTTCCTGATATGCCTGCGCAAACTCCTCATCGGTGCATTTGCGCTTGAGAGACTTGTAGTGGGCCAGCTTGTTGATGGCCACCGGCGACCAGACGGAAGAAAACTGCGCTTCGGTCAAAGAAAGCTCGTCATCACCGGCAATGCCGTCCGCAGAAGGCTTGCGGCCTTCGTCAATGCCGTGATCCAGATAATGACGCAGCAGTGCACCCTCGTCATTGCCGCATACGGCCGCAACATCCGGATACTGTGCAGCGTAGTATGCGGCATCAAAGGTAGAAAGCGCAGCAGCGGAAAGACCGGTCTGTGCGGCCAGTAGCACACCGGCTGTCAGCGCCGCAAGTCTAAGATACCGTTTTTTCATGACAAAAACCTCCTCAAAAAAGAATAAAACGCCTCCTGAGCTCAGTATAGCACATCCGGGCCGGAAGAAAAAGACAAAAAAGCGCTCCCACCTTGTCATCGGTGAGAGCGCTTTGCTGATTGCTGATTATTTTGATTGAGTTGATTCTTTAAAGATTAGTCACTGACGTAGGGCATCAGAGCAACGTGACGAGCACGCTTGATGGCGATGGTCAGTGCGCGCTGATGATAAGCGCAGGTGCCGGTCACACGGCGGGGAATGATCTTTGCACGCTCAGAGACGTACTTACGCAGACGGGGCACGTCCTTGTAATCGATGGTGTCGATACGATCGACACAGAAGCTGCAAACCTTCTTGCGGCCGCGACGCATGGGGCGTGCGGGGCGAGAGCCTTCGGTTCTTTCAAAAGCCATTGCTTATTACCTCCTATTGGATTTTTAACGGATTGACCGTTTCGTGTCAGAACGGCAGGTCGTCGCTGTCGTCGATGACGGCGAAGTCGTCTGCATTGCCGGCAGAGTAGCTGGGAGCTGCCTCCACAGCGGCCGGGCGGGCAGGCGCTGCGTTCTGGTAGGCGGGAGCAGAATTATTCTGATAATTTGCTCCGCCGCCTGCATTGCTGTTTTTGGAGCCTGCAAAGTTGATATTGTTGGCTACCACTTCCACAGCGGTGCGGTTGTTGCCGTTCTTATCCTGATACTGGCGGGTCTGAAGACTGCCTTCAATGGCAATCAGACTGCCCTTCTGGAAATACTTGCTAACAAACTCGGCCTGCTGACGCCATGCAACGATATCGATGAAATCGGCCTGACGCTGCTCGCCCTGACGCACAAAATTGCGGTCACAGGCAATGCGGAAGCTGCACACATTGGTACCCTGCGGGGTGGTGCGCAGTTCGGGATCCGCCACAAGACGGCCCATGATGGCAACAACATTCAACATTTTACGGTCTCCCTTTCTGTCACAGAAGAATTACTCCTCGTGAGCAATGATCAGGCTGCGCATAACACCTTCAGTGATCTTGTACACACGGTCCAGCTCAGCAGGGAAGCTGGGCTCGCTGGTGAAGTCGATCACGGTGTAAACGCCTTCCTCCTCGTCGTTGATGGGGTAGGCCAGACGGCGCTTGCCCCACTCGTCGATGGAATCGATCGTACCGTTAGCCTCGATCAGGGACTTGAACTTACCAACCAGAGCGGCGGTAGCCTCCTCGTCGAGAGCGGCGCTGGTAATCAGCATGGTTTCGTACTTTGCCATTTTGTAGCACCTCCTTTTGGACTTAAGGATCCTGCAATCACAGGACCAAGGGTACACACAAAACGCGGCATCGCGCCTTGTGTGCGGCGTGTCTGTTCAGACAGCAATTTATTATAGCAAGCTGTGTGGATTCTGTCAAGCTTTTTCCGAAAAAAGATATAATAAAAAATATTTTGATTTTTTTGTGAAAGAGGAATATAATATAGTGGCTTTCAGAGGATGAACGGCAGGGCAGCCGGGGATCGGCCGTCTCTCTGCTCTCTGTTATCCGTCTTCGAAAGGAATGTATATATGGTTCTGGGAATTTTATAGTAAAGGAAGGATTCTTTGTGTATTCGGTTTTCCGTAACCTGGCAATCATCATCCTCAGCGCAAAGTTCTTTGGCCTGGTGGCCCGCAAGTGCAAGGCCCCGCAGGTGGTGGGTGAGATCCTTGCCGGTTTGATCATCGGTCCCTGTGTGCTGAATCTGGTGCAGACCAGTGATGCCATCTCCACCTTTGCGGAGATCGGCGTGGTCATGCTGATGTTCACCACGGGCCTTGGCACCAATCTGAAGGAACTTATCAAAGCCGGCCCCATCGCCACCCTGGTCGCCTGCGTGGGCGTAGCCGTTCCGCTGGTGGGCGGCACCCTGCTGTACAGTGCGTTCTACGGCTTCTCTGCCGTGGGCAGCCCTGAGTTCTATCGTGCCCTGTTCATCGGCACGATCATGACGGCCACCAGCGTGTCCATTACGGTGGCAACCCTGCAGGAGCTGGGCCACCTGAAGAGCTTTCTCGGCACCACCATCGTCAGTGCCGCCGTCATTGATGATGTCATCGGCATCGTAGTCCTCACCTGCGTACTGGGCGCAAGCTCCGGCACCGGCACGGGTCTGGGCAAGGTGCTCATTAATACGGTGCTGTTCTTTGCCACTGCCGTGGGCGTGGGCGTTGTGGCTCACTTTGCTATGACATGGCTGGACAAGCGCAATCCCCACACCCAGCGCATCACCATCGTGAGCATGGCGTTCTGCTTTGCCATGGCCTACATCGCCGAGGAATACTTCGGCATTGCAGATATCACCGGTGCCTATATCGCCGGTATCGTTCTGTGCACCATGGACGATGCCCCCTATGTGGAGCGCCGCGTGGATATCAGCAATTATATCATTTTTGCGCCCATCTTCTTTGCATCCATCGGCTTGAAGACCGACATCAGCGGCCTGACGCCGGAAATTTTCCTGTTCTGTGTCTGCTTCGTCATTGTAGCACTTATCACCAAGATCATCGGCTGCGGCCTTGCGGCCAAGATCTGCCGCTTTAACTGGGGCGACTCCCTCAAGATCGGCGTTGGCATGATGACCCGCGGCGAGGTGGCACTGATCGTGGCCCAGAAGGGCCTGGAGGTCGGCGTGGTGGACTCGGTCTACTTTACCGCTGTGATCCTGCTGATCGTGGTGTCCAGCGTGGCAACTCCGCTGGTGCTGAAGGCGCTCTTTACCAAGATGCCGCCGCAGAAGCACCCCACGTCAGGTAAATGGGTAAACAAATAAAAAAAGAATCCTCCGACAGGTCTGCCGGAGGATCT
>ENA-OQJC01000152-OQJC01000152.1-human-gut-metagenome-genome-assembly--contig:-NODE-152-length-20646-cov-4.607534_pt1 | contig 20646 bp, 18 predicted proteins | sample MGYA00242600_ERZ504766 | MGnify/ENA primary metagenome ERZ504766 (study PRJEB26092, sample SAMD00036364) | human gut metagenome | host: Homo sapiens | study: EMG produced TPA metagenomics assembly of...
CCATCAAATCAGTTTTTTCCAAGAAGTTACTCCTATTATAACAGAAATAAGCGTTTTGAGCTTATAAAACTCTTAGAAAATCAAGAACTTTTAAATGAGTGTGGAATTTACTTCTGCACTGGAATTTACTTTTTCAAGTTAGCCAAAAGTGTAACTGTTAAAGAAAAAAGCAGAGATGCCACCATGACATCTCTGCTGATCATTTTGGAAGTATGAAAAAGAAATTTTCTTGCGATATTATTTCTTCTGAACGTATTTCAGACAGTCAAGTGTAACTGCTACAAGAATGATAATTCCTGAGAATACGAACTGAAGGTTTGTATCAATACCAAGGATTGTAAGAGAGTATGTGAGTGCTGTGAAGATACATACACCGGTTACAACACCTGATATCTTACCGATACCACCTGTGAATGATACACCACCAACTACACAGGCTGCGATTGCATCCATGTCCCAGCCCTGTCCATAAGCTGCTGAACCTGAACCAACCATTCTTGCACACTCAAGCCATGAGCCAAATCCATAAAGGATACCGGCCATCACGAATGCGCCGAGAGTTACTGCAAATACTGAGATACCTGAAACTGCTGCTGCCTCCGGGTTTCCTCCTACTGCGTAGAGGTTTTTACCAAATGTTGTCTTGTTCCAGATAAACCATACAATTGCGATTGCTGCTACTGCCCAGATGATGATGGTTGGGAAACCATTTACCTTTGGAATAATCATGTTAGGGATAACCGGCTCAATAGCACCGAATGAAACTCCCTTTGTAGCATATGTTACGATACCGAAGATAACAAGCATGTTGGCCATGGTTGAAATAAACGGATGCATCTTAAACTTCGCTGTAAAAAATCCTGCAATACTTGTGAAGAATGTACAAAGCACGATACATGCAAGTAATGCGATAACCACTCTTGCACCTGTTGGTACTCCTGTAAAGTCAAATATATGACCGAATACAGAACCTGTATTAATACCCTGATGCATGATGATTGTGGCTGTTGTCATACCCATACCAACCATTCGTCCAACAGAAAGGTCCGTTCCTGTTAAGAGGATAAGTCCTGCAACACCAAGTGCTAAGAACATTCTCGGTGAAGCCTGCTGAAGAATATTCAGTATGTTGTTGTATGTCAGAAGAGGTGTGCCCTTCTTTATCGGTGTTATGACACAAAGCGCTATGAATATAAGTATAATTGCAATATAAAGACCATTCTGTAACAGGAAGTTTCTCCTATTGAACGTATACTTGTAATTCTCCCATTTCTGAGCTCTTTTCTCCATAAATGTGAACTTTGAAAGACGAAGCATATCAATCAGGTGATACTTGTAGCTGTATGCCTCATGCTTTTTGTCCTTGATCGTCTGATACTCTTTCTCGAGCTCAAGCTTCTCATTGGAAATACGATTCTTGTGTACGTAGTTTTCTTCCTTTATCTCAGTACTGTCTGATGTCTTTGCAAGAGCAGCCTTGTGCTTTTTATCAAGCTCTGCCATTCTCTCATTATGAGCAGCAAGCGCCTCTGCCTTTTCCGCCTCACAGCTTGCCTTAACGGCATTGTAATACTTTGAATCAAAATTTTCCTTTAAATAGCTTTCAGCCTTGGCGATGAGCTTTGAAATCTCATCCTTGTTCTTTGCCTCAACAGCCTTTGCCTTTGCAAGCTCTTTCTCGCAGGCTGCTATTTCTGACTCTTTCTCGCCCTTTGAAAGAGTTTTATCTCTCTTGATGCCTGCTATCGCTGACTGACACTCTACAACCTTTGTAGTTCCGTCTTTTCTGAGTGCATCAATTTCTTTTTGTATTCCACCAACATATTCGTCGATAGGCTGGCGCAGAGCACGCTCCTGCTCAGCCGTTAAAATCTTACTATTAGCCATATCCGTCTTCTCCCTTTATTATAGGTACTTTGCACTGAGTCTCAGCAGTTCTTCCTGATTGGTTTCCTTTGTATTGACAATTCCTGAGAGTCGTCCGTTTGACATGACTCCGATACGATTTGTTATACCAAGGATCTCAGGCATCTCAGATGAAACTACAATGACTGTCTTACCCTGCTTTGCCATATTGATTATCAGCTCGTAAATCTCATATTTGGCACCTACATCGATACCTCTTGTAGGCTCATCCATCATGAATATCTGCGGTCCTCTTTCAAGCCATTTACCAAAGATAACCTTCTGCTGGTTTCCTCCTGACAGAGCCGAAATCATATCCTCCGGTCCCATACACTTTGTGTGCATAATCTTTATCTCATCAGAGGTGGCCTTTGTCATCTTGCTGTCTGAAAGTGCCGGTCCATTCTTATAAGCACCGAGATTTGCGATTGTTGTGTTAAAGGTGAGGTTTCCCTTAAGGAAAAGTCCATTTGCTTTTCTTTCCTCTGTGATAAGTGCGAAGCCATAGTCCATAGCCTCCTTTGCACAGGTGAAATTCATAAGCTGGTTCTTAAAATATACTCGTCCCGCAGCTCTTGTCCTGATTCCGAAAATCGTCTCAAGAAGCTCTGTACGACCTGCTCCGACAAGTCCGTATAGTCCAAATATCTCCCCCTCATGCACATCAAATGTGATGTCCTGCAGATGTGGCTCGTACTTTGTCGAAAGATGCTGTATTGACAAGATTACATCCTTTGGTTTGTTGTCTACCGGAGGGAATCTGTTCTCCAGTACTCGTCCAACCATCGCTGCAATCAGTTCATTCATATTTGTTTCTTTTGTGCTCTTTGTCATGACCAAATTTCCATCTCTAAGAACTGAAATCTCATCACATATCTCAAAAATCTCATCCATCTTGTGAGAAATATAGATAAGTGAAATACCCTGGTCACGAAGCATCCTCATCATCTGGAACAGCTTTTCAACCTCCTGTACCGTAAGTGATGATGTAGGCTCATCCAATACTATAACCTTTGAGTTGTATGATATTGCCTTTGCAATCTCACACATCTGTCGCTGTGATACTGACATATTTTTCATCGGCTGCTCGAGATTAACTGTCATTCCCAGCTTTCTGAATAATTCAGACGCTTCTTTTTTCATGCGTCCCTCATCAATCATACCAAATGAATTGACCGGATATCTTCCGAGAAACAGATTGTCTACGACATTTCTCTCAAGACACTGGTTCAACTCCTGATGCACCATCGCTATTCCATTTTCCAGTGCATCCTTAGGACCCGAAAAGCTTACCTCTTTTCCGTCCAGATATATAGTTCCCTCGTCCTTCTGGTATGTACCAAAAAGACATTTCATCATTGTCGACTTACCGGCTCCGTTCTCCCCCATGAGACCCATTACAGTACCTTTTTTCACATCTAAATTGATGTGGTCAAGAACCCTGTTTCGTCCAAATGACTTGCTCATGCCACGAATCGATAAGATGTTTTCATTATTCTTATCGCCCATACTTCCTGCTCCTAACTCTATATTTGCTGTCGTCTGTATACACTTTATTTTGGGGAGAGATTTTTCCCTCCCCAACTAAGTGCTTTAAATACTTTTACTGGTTCAAAAGAGCTGTATAAGAAGCTGCATTATCTGTCTTAACCATGTTGATTGCGAATGCATCGTACTGGCTTGGATTTCCAAGTCTGTTTGTGATATTAGACTCTGTCTGTCCATCACCACCGATGTACTCAACATCAAGATTTAAGAGATCATCATACTTCTGTAAGAGTGGCTGATATGTAGAGCTTAAGAAGTTATCTGAAGCATTGTAGATATTCAGCCATACCTTCTTTGTAGGGTGCTTTGCTGAATCAAGCTGTGTTGAAACAGGTGCCCATACAACTGTTGAATCTGTGAAATCCTTGTAGTTATCTGCTGTAACTGCTACGTTTAATGCGTAGTAAGATCTCTCATCATCCTTGTAAACATATACATCATCGCTTAATACGTTTCCTGCATCATCCTCTGTGCCGATACCTGTATCAATATCTACACCATCGAGTGCGTTTCTAAGTACACGAAGTGTGAGGTAAGCCTGAACATCAGCATGCTGGCTGATTGTTCCGCCATAGCCCTCTGCGATAGCTGCTACTGCATCACTGTTGGCATCGTATCCGAATGTTGGAACCTTGTTGTCCTTTGACCATGCATTGAACATTGACATTCCCATTCCATCGTTGTTAGAAACAACTACGTCGATTGACTCGCCAAATGATGATGACCATGTTCCGATTGCATTTCCTGCTGTAGCTGCATCCCATGTAGCTCCTGCTGAGTTCTTCATCTCCTGTGAAGCAAGCTCTCTTACTACATAGTCTTTGCCGTTTACAGTAATCTTGCCGTCCTGAACCTCAGCTGCTTTTCCGTCTGAGTTTGTTCCTGCCGGAGCACTGTCAATCTCGCCGCTCTTGTCTACGCCTGTTCCAAGAGCTTTACGAACACCTCTTGTTCTTGCAATTGAATCGTTGTGTCCGATATCACCGATTGCAAGTACATATCCGATAACGCCATCCCCATTTCTGTCGATCGTATCAATGTTCTTCTCGATATACTCTTTTACCATTTCTCCCTGAAGTTCAGCTCCCTGATTAGCATCGAAACCTACATAATAGGTATCCTTGTTGTAGTTGAGTGCTGTTGTGTCAAGCTCTCCTGTTGAGCTGTTTGATGGCTGACGGTTGAACCACACAAGTGGCTTGTCCTTGTTTGCAACATCAGATGTCGATGTGCTGCTTCCCCCTTTCTGTGTACCAGAAGAACCCCCATCTGATCCACAAGCGGCCATTGACGCTGCCATAGCAGCTACCATCATGATTGCAACAAATTTTTTCTTCATATATTTTTGTCCCCCTTTGTTTTGTTGGTAAGGCTAGTATACAAAAATATTTCGAGAATCACTATAGAATATTTTTCGATAAACATTAAAAATTTTACTGTTTTTCGTCATGTAGACGAAAATTTTCTAGTTTTTATTTTTTCGCTACGTTATATTGTTCAACTTTAACAAAAACGGGCTTTCCGCTTTGTCCTTATTACTTCCTTTGCTCCGTCACTCACAAACATTCCAATCCCTCTTTTCTTATACAAAATTCCTGCATCCACAAGTATATTTATGCCCTTTGCCGCTGTAGACGGATTTATCGCATACAGCTTTGCAAGCTCGTTTGTGCTCGGCACGCGCTCATCCTCCAAAAGCACATCCCGCAGTATGTCGTTTTCTATCATTTCGCTTATCTGAATATAGATTGATTTCTCCTGATTCAGAATTTCATTCACATGCTCCGCCTCTTTTCTATACAAATAGAAAACGTTATACGTATGGCTGTATGTACAGTTTACGTTTGGTATATGGTTAAGTATGCTGTACGTATAAAATACTTAGAACAAGTTGTCAGTGATTGAATGAATTACGGGTACAAAAAAGCACCATTTATAGGTGCTGAAAATAAAGAAAACTATAAGCAATACTTATTGTAGCATGTGTAAATTTACACTTCAATCACAGAGATGTGCCAATATTATGTCATAGCATAATAAAAGGGATTAGATGAACACTATCTAATCCCTAAAGGTTATGGTGTAACGATATTTAGTTTCTCTATTGCAACTTCAGTGTCAAGTACATTATTCTTAAAGAAATAGAAAGTAATTTCTTGACCAGCCTCTAAATGTGTAATGTCGAGAGATGATTTGTTGCAATTTAATGTAATATTGGTACCATCAAAAAAATTATTTTTTTGACTGATATCAACACAGATTTTTTTTTGAGAGTTATCTATGGATGTGATGATACCGTTTGAATGGAACCAATGAGTATTATCATCTCCGGAAATAGCATTTTCTTCCATAATAGAATCTCCTTTCATGGAACCATTTTTATGTATGAATATCACAACAATTCCGCTTAATATTAATACAAATATTAGAATAAGTAGTCGCTTTTTTTTATCCATTAAAAGTTGTACCTCGCAAATCAGTCCAGTTTCCAAAATCTAAATTTAAATATCGTACATATTCATTCCAACCATCAAAGCTTCAACCGGAATACCTCGAAAGCACCAGCTTTATCCGATGCTCAAGGCACTTCTACTCCAGCGTATTTTTTTCAATCCCGACAGATACGCTCCTGATTGCGTTCCTAGAGTACTCTCAGGAACTTCGTGATTTCTGCGACTTTGATGCTGTTCCAGATGGTTCCAAATTTACACGTTTTAAACAGGACTTCTTGTTGGATTTACGATCTTCGAAGACATTGGATTTCGTAATGCTTTTATTCCTCTCCGTGCCTATCCTGGCATAAAACGTAGCTCGAAAGAATGGGAAAATACTTACAAGATCCGTGTAAATGTTGAAAATTCAATCAACCATTTCAAAGATAGTTGCAACATTGCGAATCGTAAGACCCAGAATGAGAAAACGCTTCATGCTGATTTACTTCTTGCCGGAATCACCCAGCTTGTTACTGTAATTGTCGCTGATAAGATTCATCAGTACATATACATTCGGAGTTTGAAGCCCTTGATTGCCTGATTATTAATATGCATATAATCTTTTCTTCGCAGTTTATCTGGGAAATCTTTTAGTCATGTCTAAATTTAAAAGCACCTACTTTTCATCTTTAAGAATCCTACGTTGCAGAATTCTTACCGCTTTTTAATCAGGAGTGCGCACTTGTTCCGCAATTACCTACTTGTTGTACTTTTTATTATCGTAACTATCCAGAACCACCACACACATTCACAAAACCGCACGATATTTGTACTTTATCTGCACTCTGTTTAGCATCGCTGCTACACAGCTAATTTCGCTCATATTTGCGGTATGGTTGCATGGTTAACCACTCAAGTAACTAACCTATGAACTTATAATAGATAATATAAATAATATTGTCAACTGTATTTTTCTCCATATAAAAAAGACCATACACTCAGTTGTTTTCTGAATGTATGGTCTTTTAATTCATATTATTCCCAACAGCACTATGGTAGTTCAAATGTCATTCTCTCACCTGTAGCAGGATGGTCAAAAACAATTTTATATGAGCAAAGTGCAAGCTGTTCCCTTACACCGCCACAGGTGCGTCCTGATTTGCTTCCCGTTCCTGAATTATTTGAGGCAGGCTTCCCATACTTGGTATCCCCAATCAGAGGATAGCCGATATGTGCAAGCTGCAAACGTATCTGATGATGCCTTCCTGTGAGCAGCTTTATGTCAAATTCTGTTCTAATGCATTCATTTTGTGAGCTGTCCCTATCCGGCGTCACTGATATCACCCTATACTGAAGCACTGCTTTTTTTGCCAGCCTGTCTTTTTCGCTTGTAATTTTTGATGTATTGGTACGCTTGTCAAATGAGATATAATCTGTAAGAGTATGCCATGCCGAGTCATGATTATCTTCTTCCTTATCTGCTCCCGACACTCCCTGCCCTCTGCTTGCCGCACGATAATATTTCTCGGTTGTATGCTCCTTTATCTGTCTGCTTAAAGAAGCCGCGGCTTTCTGATTCTTGGCAAATACCATCACTCCCTCTACCGGCTGGTCGAGCCTATGCACTATGCCAACATAGGGTGGCTCATTTTTAGCCGCCCTGTAATTTCTTATGAAGCTCTCCATATCCTGCTGCCCTATATGCCTGGTCTGTGTAGCAATTCCCGCCGGCTTGTAGCAGACGATAATGTCATTGTCTTCGTAAATGATATCTGGTTTTCCCATGTTGTAACTCCCGCAAATTGTTATTGTAACTTTTAACTGTTCAGCACATTTACAGTTGCGATACGCAAGCATATAGCCAAGTGTCACCCCACATACAAACGAAGGCCGCATCGGTGTAAAATAATAGTTACTTATTATATTTTATCAACTTAATGAGTTGTTAGCAATGGTATTAAAAAACTAATTCTGACAATTTAAAACCTTTTTTGCGCATTCTATCTGTTCATCTGTAGGAGGCTCCACCCCTTCAAGCTGATACGGTATACCAAGCTCCTTCCACTTGAACACCCCAAGTGTGTGGTACGGCAGCACCTCAACCCTTTCCACCGTTTTAAGTGTGTCGATAAACTCTCTAAGCTGATTTAAATATCTCTCATCCGTGGTGATTCCAGGCACAAGCACATGACGTATCCACATTTTTTTACCGTTTTTGAGAGATATTGTGCCATATCAAGGATATTCTTATTTGTCTGTCCCGTAAGCTTTTTGTGCTCCTCGTCATCTATATGCTTGATGTCCAGCATGAAGAGATCTGTATATTTCATCAGCTCATTAAATTTGCCGAAAAACGGTTCTTCCACGGTAAACGGATTTCCTGATGTGTCAAGGCATGTGTTTACACCTTTTTCCTTTGCAAGCTTAAATAGCTCTGTGACAAAGTCTATCTGCAAAAGTGCTTCACCTCCGCTTACTGTGATGCCGCCTGTTTGCTTCCAGTACGCTTTATAGCGCATGGCGGTCTTTAGCACCTCCTGCGGTGTCATCAGCTTTGCACCGTCATTTTCGCCGCATTTGGCCCATGTATCCGGGTTGTGGCAGTATTTACAGCGCATATTGCAGCCCTTCAAAAATACTATATATCTCACTCCCGGGCCGTCGGCTGAACCGAAGCTTTCTACCGAGTGTACTCTTCCTAGTGTTTCTCCCATGTTTTTCCTCCTTTAGGTTGTTGTTGCTGCTACTTTTATTTTTATGGTACGGAATTTTCGGCAACCCGCCGACCGGGACTTTGCAATGCTCAGGTTCTTCGGGCTAAGAGGCTGTATGAATTATGATTTTGGTTTTCTATGCTTGACGCGACCGGCTTTTACGCGCCTTCCGAAAATTCCTTACGCTGTGGTGTTATTTAGAAAATCAGAATATGCAGGCACTTGGCCTGCACATTCTGGAATATCTATAATTGTATATTAACTCTGTAAATTTATACCACCTACATAATATATGGCATATCCTAATATGATCTACGAATTGCTCCGTTGCCCTGCAACTTACGCAATTCTACAACCATTCGCAATCCGCTTCTTTTCTTACGAAAATCGCTTCTTGCTCATGTTTGTTCGGGTCACAAGAGCATACTACTCTTTCTGCAAGCAGAATCGTAGTACACTCTGTGACACCTTAGATCATATTACATTCTCTCGTGGCATGTACGTGAGATTACATCGAGCTGCTGCTCTCTTGTGAGGTCGATGAACTTAACTGCGTATCCTGATACTCGGATTGTGAAGTTTGCGTACTCCTCCTTCTCAGGATGCTCCATTGCATCGATGAGCTTCTCTTTACCGAATACGTTTACATTAAGGTGATGTGCACCCTGATCGAAGTATCCGTCCATTACGTTTACAAGGTTGTCAATTCTCTCTCCCTCGTTGTTTCCGAGTGCTCCCGGATTGATGGTCTGTGTATTTGAGATTCCATCAAGTGCCCACTCATATGGAAGCTTTGTGAGTGAGTTTAAGGATGCGAGAAGTCCGTTCTGCTCTGCGCCGTATGATGGGTTTGCTCCAGGTGAGAGTGGCTCTCCGGCTTTACGTCCGTCAGGCATTGCTCCTGTAGCTTTTCCGTATACCACGTTTGATGTAATTGTAAGGATTGATGTTGTAGGCTCTGAATCACGGTATGTGTGATGCTTCTTTAACTTGTCCATGAATGTCTTAAGAAGCCATACACCGATTTCGTCCGCGCGGTCATCATCGTTTCCGTATTTAGGGAACTCTCCCTCGATTTCGAAATCCTTTGCCAGTCCGCTCTCGTCACGTACTACTTTAACCTTTGCATATTTGATTGCTGAAAGAGAATCGATTACGTGTGAGAATCCTGCGATTCCTGTTGCAAATGTTCTCTTTAAGTCTGTATCCATGAGTGCAAGCTCTGCTGCCTCATAGTAGTATTTGTCATGCATGTACTGGATAAGGTTTAATGTATTTACATAGATGTCTACTAACCAGTCCATCATCTTGTCGTATTTCGCCATTACCTCGTCATAGTCAAGGTACTCTGCTGTGATAGGTGCGTAGTTTGGTCCTACCTGCTCACCTGATTTCTCATCAACACCACCGTTGATAGCGTAAAGGAGACATTTTGCAAGGTTTGCACGTGCTCCGAAGAACTGCATCTCTTTACCTGTCTGTGTTGCAGATACACAGCAGCAGATTGCATAATCATCGCCCCATACCGGCTTCATTGCGTCATCGTTCTCATACTGGATTGAGCTTGTCTCAATTGAGATGCGGGCTGCATAATCCTTGAAGGTCTGAGGAAGCTTTGATGAGTAGAATACTGTGAGGTTTGGCTCCGGTGCAGGTCCCATGTTCTCTAATGTATGGAGGAAACGGAAGTCTGTCTTTGTAACCATTGAACGTCCGTCCACACCTGTTCCTGCCACGTCAAGTGTTGCCCATACAGGATCACCTGAGAATAACTGGTTGTATGAAGGGATACGTGCAAATTTAACCATACGAAGCTTCATTGTAAAATGGTCGATGAGCTCCTGTGCTTCCTGCTCTGTGAGGATGCCCTTGTCCATATCTCTCTTGATGTAAATGTCAAGAAATGTAGATACACGTCCTACTGACATTGCTGCACCATTCTGTGTCTTGATTGCTGCAAGGTATCCGAAGTATAACCACTGAACTGCCTCTTTTGCGTTTGTTGCAGGTCTTGAGATATCATATCCGTAAATCTCTGCAAGCTTCTTCATATCCTCAAGACATTTAATCTGCTCTGCGATTTCCTCTCTTAAACGGATAACATCATCTGTCATCTGTCCACAGCCACAGTTTGCCTTATCCTTCTTTTTCTCCTCGATGAGATAATCAAGTCCGTATAATGCTACTCGACGGTAATCGCCCACGATACGTCCACGGCCGTATGTGTCAGGAAGACCTGTAAGGATCTTTGCATGACGGACCTTCATCATCTCAGGTGTGTATGCATCGAATACTGCTGTGTTGTGTGTCTTATGATATTTTGTAAAAATCTCCTTGAGCTTGTCGCTTACATTGTAACCATATGTCTCAGCAGCCTGTACCGCCATCTTGATTCCACCGTAAGGCATGAATGCTCTCTTTAACGGCTTATCTGTCTGAAGACCTACAATCTGCTCGAGGTCCTTTAATGACTCATCTATATATCCAGGGCCGTAAGCTGTGATTCCTGTTACAACCTCTGTCTCCATGTCAAGAACTCCGCCCTTGGCACGCTCCTCTTTCTGTAATTTCTGAAGCGCATCCCACAGCTTGTTTGTAGCATCTGTCGGATCAGCTAAAAAGCTCTCATCTCCGTCGTATGGAGTGTAGTTGTCCTGAATAAACTGACGGACGTTGATTTCCTCTTTCCAAAGACGTCCTTCAAATCCATCCCACTCTTTCATTTCTATCATTGTAATATCCTCCTTAAAATGTATGAATGTTACTTCGTTTGATTAGTTTTGTTTAACTGTGGTTAGTATATACTTACTACAGTATTTTTGTCAATATCCCTGTTGTTTCTTTTGAGATACATTCCCCGGTTATTTATACGACTATGGCTGATTTTATAATCAAAAAGAGCCAACTGTCCGGGTTTATCGCCCAGACGGTCGGCTCTTATTTGTTATATTTCATGTGGTTATTCCACTTATCCGTCAGTCATATAACACGTTCATAGTAGACTATTTTTCTCAATAAAGCAATAGTGTTTTAGAACTATTTTTATTCTTTTCTATTCCGCACGGACCGCCCAGCGCATCTTCGTGGACCTGGCACGTCCGTTCTGAGCACATTCCTGTGCTGATGGACGAATCACATCCTTGGAATAGTCGCTGTATATTCCTGCTTTATATCCTGCCTTGAGTGCCTTTTTGACCAGCTTGTCCTCTCCTGAATGGAAGGTAAGGATGGCAGCTCTTCCACCGGGCTTTAATGCTCCCGGAAGTTTTTCCATAAACTCATATAGCACTTCAAACTCATGGTTTACGTCTATGCGAAGCGCCTGGAATGTGCGCTGACAGGTCTTTTTGATTATGTCCTTCTTATCCTTTTCAGGCAGAAAATCGAGTGTCTGCTCTATAATGTGACGAAGCTTTGTGGTCGTATCTATGCGGTTGCCCTTCCTGATCTCGTCTGTGATTGCCTTTGCAAGCTCCTCGCAATACGGCTCATCTGAGTTCTCATAGAGCATACCAGAAAGCTCCTCACGGGATATATTATCAAGCCGCTCTGCCGCACTGATACCGGCATTTGGATTAAGACGCAGATCCAGCGGTCCATCCACCTTAAACGAAAATCCACGCTCAGGATTATCTATCTGCATTGATGAAACTCCCAGATCGGCAAGTATGAAATCAAAGCCTCCTACTTCCTTTGCAATCTCATCTATTGTGCAGAAGTTCTGAAGCTTTATGGTGAGAATATCCTCTCCAAAACCTGCTTCCGCGAGACGCTTTTTTGTCTTTTCAGACTCGATTGGGTCAACATCTGTAGCAAACATATGTCCCTGTCCTTCAAGCTTTTCAAGCATTGCCCTTGTGTGGCCACCGTATCCGAGTGTGGCATCAAAGCCTGTCTGTCCCGGCTTTATGTCCAGAAAATCTATGATTTATTTTACCATTATGGATATGTGCATGCCCGCAGGGGTATTTCCCTTGCTGATGACATGCTCAATTGTATCCTTGTATTTTTCCGGATTTAATTCCTTGTATTTTTCCTCAAATTTTTTGGGATATTTTCCGCTATAGTGCACGCGGCGCTTGTGCTGTTTTTCTTCGCTCATTTTATGCTCCGTTTCATTCTGGGTTAGAACTGTTATGCTGACTTTTGCTACAGTATAACTTTTATTTTACTTTTCCGCAAGATAATGACTTACATTCCTATACCATCTGCACAAGCCACACGTCGCTTTTCACCATGAAGTATCCGATGACTACCTTTATCAGCTCTGTGGCCTGCACGAGGAAGTACACCGCTACTATGCCAAGTGCAGTGTATTTGGCGAGCATAAATGCCACCGGCACCACTATCACCCATGTAAATACGGAGTCAAACAGAAATGTGACCAGTGTCTTGCCGCCTGAGCGGAGTGTGAAATACGACGAATGTGTAAATGCACAAAATGGCATAATTATCGCTGATACCGCTATGAAGCTTGTTGCGAGTGACTTGATTTCATCTGTTGTGTTATATATCTGAGGGAAAAATCCTCCTACCAGAAGCATGACCGCCGCCATTACAGAACAGCAGAACACACTGAACACTATCATCTTGTTATCCGCATCCTTTGCCTTTTCAAGCTCACCGGCTCCAAGATACTGCCCCACAACTATGCTGATGCATGCACCAAGCTGTATAAACACTATATTGAAAAGGTTTGTTATCGTTGTCGCAATGTTTAAACCTGCGATTACCGAGAGTCCTCGTACTGAATAGCACTGTGTAACCGTTGTCATGCCTGCTGCCCATAAAAGCTCATTGAGCATGAGTGGCAGTCCCTTGATGAATATAGTCTTAAACTCACCAAACGGCATTCCTATTCCTCTGTAAGCGCCTCGAGATATCTATTCTTATCCCTGTTTTTATGCGCCCACAGCACAACTATTATTGTCTCAATATATCGCGACATCACAGTGGCAATAGCGGCTCCCGCCACACCCAGCTTTGGTATCGGTCCTATTCCGAAGATAAGCAGAAAATCAAGCACCGCATTGCTTCCAACTGCTGCAAAGCTTGCAATCATCGGTACAAAAGTCTGTCCTGTTTCCTTTATGTTTGTCGCATAGGCCTGCGTCACCGCAAACGGTATGAGACCTATCATAACAATTTCCAGATATTCCTTTCCATATGCCAGTGCTACCTCCGTGGCACCGTTTCCTGCCGTATCTGTCAGATAAAGTGATATGAAACCTGTTCCGTTCGTGATAAACAGTGTCATCGCTATTGCTGTAACAAGCAGCGCTGCATACAGCTTGAATCTGAAGGAATACATATGCCCTTTATGATTTCCCTTGCCAAAATACTGTGCTCCGAATATACTTGCCGCTGACACCGCCCCAAATACAGCCAGATTGTACACAAATATGAGCTGGTTTACGATTGCTACTCCCGACATCTGCTCTGTACCAAGCTGTCCTACCATAATGTTGTCCAGAAAGCTTACCAGATTTGTGATTGCATTCTGGATTATCATTGGTATGGCCAGCATGAGATAGCGCTTATAAAATGCCTTGTCTCCTATATATTTTTGTCTGAATTTATGCATGTTTGTCCCCCTTTCGATTTCTCCATGGTTCTTTCGTGCAATGTTACTATTCTACTACGTCAGACTTTATTTTTCAAATATTTTATGTGTTTTTTCCTTAACTTATTTTAAATAAAAAATACATTAAAGCTCCCGGCTGACAACACTATTTGCGCTGTCAATCGGGAGCTCTTAATTTTAAATTTTAATATCTAACTGTTATTTTTAATTATAGTTTTACTTTTTATGTCAATATCCTGTTTATTTGTTTACTGCCGGTTCATATCCTGTGTTTCCTGATACTTTCTGATTACGAAAAACATGGTAGTTCCATCACCCTCTTTGCTGGTAGCCCATATCTTGCCGCCGTGATCCTCTATAATCTTCTTTACGATGGAAAGTCCTATGCCGCTGCCTCCGGTAGCCGAATTTCTCGACGCATCCGCTCTGTAAAATCTGTCAAAAATATATGGCATATCTCTCTGGTTGATTCCTCGTCCATTGTCCTCGATTTCAACCTGTATGAAGTCACCAACATCATTTATCCTGATATCTATATAGCTTTGTGTCTTGTTCATATACTTCACCGAATTGCCGACTATATTATTAATCACACGGCGAATCTGCTCCGGATCAGCAATGATAAGCACGTTGCTATCCACGTGATTCTCATATGAAAGCCTTATATTTTTTGCCTCAAGATCGAGTCCTATTTCCTCAACACAGTCGTTAAAATAATCTGTGACATTTATCTTCGCAAAATTATATGGAATCCTGTTCGTATCAATCTTCGAGTAAAGTGTCAGCTCATTAATGAGCTTATCCATATCGTTTGCCTTATTGTAAATGGTTCTGACGTATTTATCTACCTTTTCAGGGGTGTTTGCCACTCCGTCAAGTATGCCCTCGGCGTAGCCCTTTACCGCAGTAATAGGAGTCTTTAAATCATGCGCGATATTGCTGATTAACACTCTGTTTTCAGACTCATTCGTCACCTTTTCCTCGGCATTTTTCTTGAGGCGCGCACGCATCTGCTCAAACGCAGTACACAGCTCGCCAATCTCTCCGTCGCTCGGGCTCGTCTCAAGCTCAAAATCCAGATTGCCATCCTTGATATTTTCAGCGGCAATACGCAGCCTCTCTATCGGTGTGATGATACTCCTGTATATCCACACTATAAGCATGGCAGCCGTAGTAAGAAGTATCAATACAAGTGCAAATGCTCCCTCTATCAAAACAGTCCTGACCTCAGGTATCACGCACGCGGTTGATGTCACTATGTAAAGACTCGCCTCGTCACCATCACTGTCACGAAAATTGAGCTGCTTTATGAGCACCTTGTCATCACTGTCCATATAGCTGCTCACATCAGAGCTGCTCTGCTTATTGGATATTCGCGGAAGCTTTCTCAAAATATCATCATTGTCAATTCCACCATTGAAAATGAGCTCTCCTTCACTTTTCACTATGAGATATGAATACTTCTTCTCCAGCTTCTTATTTATCTTAGTCAGATAATCACTATCAAGAAGCCTGGATGGTTCTATGAGCGATGTCTTCTCAAGCTCATCATATGTGCGCCCTGTCACCTTGTTCAGAAACTGCACCGTGTCAGTGAGCGCGAGCATGCCCGCATCCTCCATGCCATATGTCTTGTTTATGGCCTTTAGCTGAATCTTATTGAAACCCACAAGCACTATACTGGTGAGCACAACAGGCACAAAAATAATTATGCAGAATGATATAGCAAGTTTTGTTTTTATCTTCATAGTATTCTCCATTTGAATAAATTAATAAGTCACTTTATATATACAACAAGGACATATCCTTTCGCATTTGAATTTGATATGTCCTATTCATACTACAATATCTACTATATTTTTTAAAAATCACTACAGCTTAAATCTGTATCCCACTCCCCAAATAGTCTCTATGTACTGAGGCTTTGCAGTGTTCATCTCAATTTTCTCACGAATCTTCTTGATATGTACAGTGACTGTCGCGATATCTCCTACTGAATCCATATTCCAGATTTCCTTGAAGAGCTCCTCCTTGGTAAATACATGGTTTGGATTCTCAGCAAGGAATGTGAGCAAATCAAATTCCTTTGTGGTAAACTGCTTTTCCTCTCCGTTTACCCAAACACGGCGGGCTGTTTTGTCAATCTTGATGCCACGAATCTCAACGATATCATTTTCAGGTGTAGCGCTTCCAATGAGACGCTCATATCTGGCCAGATGAGCCTTTACCCTGGCAACAAGCTCTGATGGAGAAAACGGCTTTGTGACATAATCATCTGCACCGAGTCCGAGTCCTCTTATCTTGTCGATATCATCCTTCTTGGCTGAAACCATGAGTATCGGTGTGTTCTTTTTCTCACGAATCTGTTTGCAAATCTCAAAGCCATCAATGCCAGGCAGCATAAGGTCAAGAATAAACAGATCAAAATCCTCCGCCAAAGCCCTTGCGAGACCGCTTGTGCCATCATTCTCCACCTCTACCTCAAAGCCGCTCAGCTCCAGGTAATCCTTCTCAAGATCAGCAATTGCAACCTCGTCCTCTACTATCAAAATTCTGCTCATATCCGTTCCTCCTGAAATAAAAAGCCATGGAAACCGACTCAATGTCAGTCCCATGACTTAATTATATCATATATCCGATAACTTCTGTCTAAATTTTCTCTAAATTCTTTCTAACTTTTTCTAAGAAATATAATGTATACTATCCGGCGCTCACAACCTGAAAAGCGCGAAGCCCCACATATTGTTTAGAGATACTTCTTGAGGTCCTCAACCTTATCAAGTGCCTCCCAAGGCAGCTTGATATCTGTACGTCCGAAGTGTCCGTATGCTGCTGTCTGGCGGTAGATAGGTCTTCTGAGGTCAAGCATCTTGATGATTCCGGCCGGACGAAGGTCGAAATTCTCCCTTACGATTTCAACGATTCTGTCATCTGCAAGCTTTCCTGTGCCGAATGTATCAACCATGATAGATGTTGGCTGTGCAACACCGATAGCATATGAAAGCTGAATCTCACACCTGTCAGCAAATCCTGCTGCTACAAGGTTCTTTGCTACGTAACGTGCTGCGTATGCTGCTGAACGGTCTACCTTTGTACAATCCTTTCCTGAGAAAGCTCCGCCGCCGTGACGTGCATATCCACCGTAGGTGTCTACGATAATCTTACGACCGGTGAGACCTGCATCTCCGTGTGGTCCACCTATTACGAAACGTCCTGTAGGATTGATAAAGAACTTTGTCTCATCGTCAATCATATCCTTTGGAAGAATTGGATCAAATACATATTTCTTGATGTCCTCATGGATCTGCTCCTGGGTAACATCCTCGTCGTGCTGTGTTGAAAGTACAACTGCCTCAAGTCTTACCGGCTTTCCTGCCTCATCATACTCTACTGAAACCTGTGTCTTTCCGTCCGGACGAAGGTATGTAAGTGTGCCGTCTTTTCTAACCTTTGTGAGCTGGAATGCAAGCTTGTGAGCGAGTGCGATTGGGTATGGCATATACTCCTCAGTCTCATTTGTAGCATATCCAAACATCATTCCCTGATCTCCGGCTCCGGTGTCGAGGTTGTCTGTAAGGTCGCCTCCTTTTGCCCTCGAGTGCCTTGTCAACTCCCATGGCGATATCAGCAGACTGCTTGTCGATTGAAACCATTACTGCACATGAGTTTCCGTCGAGTCCCTTCTTTCCGTCATCATATCCGATCTCAAGTGCTGTTTTTCTGACGATTGCAGGAATATCAAGCTGTGCCTTTGTGGTAATCTCTCCTGTTACAAGGATGAAGCCTGTACAGCTTGCTGTCTCACATGCGACACGGCTCATCGGGTCCTGCTGTATGCATGCATCAAGGATGGCATCTGATACTGCATCGCAGAGCTTATCCGGATGTCCCTCAGTTACTGATTCTGATGTAAATAATAATTTCTCCATTAATTATCTGTTGCTCCTTTCATACTGTGTGACCAATATTTTTCCAATAAAAAACCACTTACTGCAAATAAGTGGATTAAAATTAAGATAATAAAAATCCTCTTATTGTTCGATTACTCGCTCAGGTTGGCACCTTCCTGTTTTCTAACGGGGTTGCCGTGACTTCATAGATCCTTTGTATCTCCATCACTCTGAATAAGAGAAGTTACAATATAGAATTTTTCAAATCTCTGTCAGCTATATTACTACCACATGATATATATGTCAAGTATCATTTTCGATACAGATTTATCAATAATCCATTTTCGATACCCTATTCATTATTTATTAAGCTATTTTTATGCAATTATTCTTTTCTTCCTTTATTTGACTTTCTATAATTTTTGTAATTATACTTAAATTTGTATTTATAGTACTAAACACACAATATCAAAATAAATTTTTGGAGTAACTCATGATTAAAATCAGCATAAAAGATGCGCAGATTGGTATGGTGGCAGCAGAACCGATAAAGACCCCTCTGGGGCAGATACTTGCACTGCCCGGCACACCACTCACCCGTCAGCTCATCAACAAAATGAAGCTATATAAGGTAGGCAGCATCTCAATTCAAAACCCATCCTATGCAGCAGCACCGCAAGCCGGCGAAAATACAGCAAAGCGAGACAAGGTAAAACCTGTACCAAAAACCCGCGCACATGAGATGGTGACCAACATCCAGCGTGTTCAGGCCTCAGAAGAGTTCCTAGGCTTCCAGCTCAAATACCTCACATGCATAAATCAAATCAAGGATACCTTTGGCAAAATCTGTGCCGGTGAAAAATCCTTTGATGAGGCTGCGCTTCTTACTGCTGTCATTGACCTTTCCTCATCGTGCGGCACTACAATCGAGACCTTTGACATGCTCTACAACATGCGCACCATTGCAGACCCGTTGTACTCACACTGTCTGAATGTAGGGCTTATTACAAGGATGATCGGACGATGGCTTCATATGGAAAAGACAGATGTGAATACGCTTACTATCGCAGGAGTACTTCACGATATCGGTAAATGCAAGATTCCCGATGATGTGCTAAACAAGCCTGACAAGCTCACAGATGAAGAATTTGCGCTCATAAAAAAACACCCACAGTTTGGTTTTGATTTGATTAGGGATCTGCAGATTGACTCCAGAATAAAGCGCACAGCCCTCATGCATCATGAGCGCTGTGATGGCTCAGGCTATCCTTCACAGCTTGACAGCTCACTGATTGACGACTTTGCCATGATAACAGCCATCGCCGATGTATATGATGCCATGACTGCCGCCAGACGCTATCGCGCACCACTTTGTCCGTTCGCTGTCATATCAAGCTTTGAGAGTGAAGGTTTTACAAAGTACAATACAAAGTTCCTGCTTTTGTTTTTGAAAAAGCTTGCTACCACATACCAGAGCAACCGTGTAATGCTCAACGATAGCCGGTTCTGTAATATTGTGATGCTCAACCCACATGAACTGTCACGCCCTATTGTACGTTTTGATGACGGCAGTATACTTGATTTGTCCACAAACCGCGAGTTTTTCATCAAATCTGTGATGTAAGCCGATTTATAATCAAAAGGATTACGGAGTAGTTACTCAAAAAAAATTATAAAATAACCAAAAATAAGAACCGTGCATCTACAGTAAGATGCTGCCGGTTCTTATTTTATATATTGCATTTATATTGTGTTTACATTTCATGCTTTACGTATATATCTATTACGATACCTTGAGTATGAACTTCTGAAGCTCCTTCTCATCCTCTACCCTGGCAATTTTTGCACCAATCTTTGTAAGCTTCTCCTCGAGTGCCTCATAGCCTCTCTGGATATAGTAGATATCATCAACCACTGTGATTCCCTCTGCTGCAAGACCTGCTATAACCAGTGCTGCTCCTGCTCTTAGGTCAGGTGCATTCACTCTGGCACCTGTGTATCTTTTCACGCCGCTTATGATTGCTATATTGCTCTCTACCTTTATATCAGCTCCCATTCTGGTGAGCTCGTCAACATACTTGAAACGATTCTCAAATATGCTCTCTGTCACTGTACTGGTGCCCTCAGCGATACCCAAAAGCACCGCCATCTGTGGCTGCATATCTGTCGGGAAACCCGGATATGGAAGTGTTGTGACCTGTGTATGCCTTAAATGTCCGTCTGATATTACTCTGACTGAGTCATCAAACTCCTCTACCTGGCAGCCTACCTCCAACAGCTTTGCTGTGGTGGCCTCAAGATGCTTTGGAATGACATTCTTTACCAGCACGTTGCCTCCTGCTGCCGCAACTGCAAACATGAATGTACCGGCCTCAATCTGATCCGGAATGACAGAATACTCTGTAGCATGTAATCTCTCCACACCTACAATTCTGATGACATCGGTTCCTGCGCCCCTGATATTTGCTCCCATGCTGTTTAAGAAGTTTGCCACGTCAACGACATGAGGCTCCTTAGCCGCATTCTCGATAACAGTCTTGCCATCTGCCATGGCTGCAGCCATCATAATATTG
>ENA-OQJC01000158-OQJC01000158.1-human-gut-metagenome-genome-assembly--contig:-NODE-158-length-20266-cov-4.725160_pt1 | contig 20266 bp, 17 predicted proteins | sample MGYA00242600_ERZ504766 | MGnify/ENA primary metagenome ERZ504766 (study PRJEB26092, sample SAMD00036364) | human gut metagenome | host: Homo sapiens | study: EMG produced TPA metagenomics assembly of...
AGCTTCGTGGTCGGCGAGCATAAGGATCCTGAGGATCTGCGCCTGATCAAGTGCACCGAAGAGGCGCTCGCGGCCGGCATTGCCGCTGCGCAGCCGGGCAACCGTTTGGGTGATGTTTCCGCGGCAGTCGGCGATGTGGCCCGCGAATACGGCTATCCGATCAATCTTGAATTCGGCGGCCATGGCGTTGGACGTATTATGCACGGCGATCCGCATGTGCCGAACGATGGCCGCGCGCACCACGGCTACAAGCTGCGTCCGGGCCTGGTCATCGCCATCGAACCGTGGTTCCTCAAGACCACCGACGAAATCTACCAGGATCCGAAAGATGGTTGGACGCTGAAGAGCTCCGACGGTTCCCGTGGCGCGCATAGCGAACACACCATCGCCATCACCGACAACGGTCCGGTGATCCTCACCGTTCGCGACAAGTGATCAGACGGTAGCGTAAAACGCGGCAAAGCTCCAATACGACGGAGCGAAGCGTACGAAAAGAAGGCCGATGCCCACGATTATTCGGGCATCGGCCTTTTATATGCGTAATTTCGCGCGGAAATAGTCGAATTATTTGCCTTGCAGGAATGAAGTATCGGATGTCAATCGATTGATTTTGAGACGAAACCATGCTTGGAAACGCGCATGCCATATAGTGTTCGATACTTCCGAACGGTTAAGGAGCGTGCAAGTATGGCCACAGCCAATCTGAGTGTGGAATCCAAAGACTTCACCCTGCCGGTGGTTGAAGCCACGGCGGGTGCGGACGGCATCGTGGTGTCCACGCTGCGCAACGACGGCTGGGTCACACTCGACCCTGGTTTCCTGACGACTGCGCAATGCGAATCGAAAATCACGTACATCGACGGCAAGAACTCGATCCTGCGCTACCGCGGATACCCGATCGAGCAGTTGTGTGAGCAATCCGATTTCCTTGAGGTCGCCTGGTTGCTGCGTCATGGCGAACTGCCGAATCAGGAGCAGTACGACCGGTTCATTTCCGACATCAACCATCGCACGATGGTGGGTGAGGATTTCCGTACCTTCATGGGTTCTTTCCCACGCACCGCGCATCCGATGAGCGTGATGGCATCCGCGGTCAACGCGCTCGCCACCTTCTATCCGGACACTACTGATATCAATGATTCCGACCAGCTTGACGAGGCTGCGACCATCATTATGGCAAAGGCACGAACCATCGTCAGCTACATTTTCCGCCGTCGCCGCGATGAGCCGATGCTGTATCCGGATTATTCGCGCGGCTATGTCGACGATTTCCTGCGCATGTGCTTTGCGGTGCCGTACGAGCCGTTCGATTCCGACCCGCTGTACGTGCATGCGCTCGGACGCCTGCTGATCATTCATGCCGATCATGAGCAGAACTGCTCCACTTCCGTGGTACGTATCGCCGGTTCCGCCCACGCCAACCTGTATTCCGCGGTTGCAGCGGGCATCAACGCGCTGTCGGGCCCATTGCATGGTGGTGCTAATGAAGCGGTGCTCCGTCAGCTCAAAGCCATTCGCGATTCAGGCAAAACCGTCAAGGAATTCGTGGAAGACGCCAAAACCAGCGGTCAGCGTATTTCCGGACTCGGCCACCGCGTGTACAAGTCGTACGATCCGCGTGCCGCGATCGCCAAGAAGTATCTGCAGAAGATCATGGAACGCGCGGACACGTTGAAATTGCCTGCCGACGAGCGTGCGCTGTTCGACGTCGCCACGGAATTGGAGAAAATCGCGCTGAACGACGAGTATTTCGTGTCGCGTCACCTGTATCCGAATGTCGACTTCTACACGGGATTGATCTATCGCGCGATCGGGTTCGATCCGTCCATGTTCACCACATTGTTTGCATTGGGACGTATTCCCGGTTGGATCGCGCAGTATCGTGAGATGCTTGCCGATCCGAACACCAAGATCGGTCGTCCGCGTCAGGTGTACACCGGTTATACCGAACGTGATTACACTCCGATCGACCGTCGATAGTTGCTTTTTCGCTGTTTCATGGACTTGTGATGCTGTTCGCCAAGCCCTGCGGCTAAAGTATTGCACGGAAACATGCAAGTAATGCAATCACTGTTGTGAAGGAGCGAAGAATGACCGATCAGCGCACTGCGTGGGGTTGGGGTCTGTCCAGCGTGGATGCGGCCGGCAACACTTTGGACGTATGGTACCCGGAACTGAAGCTTGGCGAGGCTCCGGAGGAGGTGGCACGCCCGAACCATAATTTCGGCAATCTCGCCCATGAGGGCGTCGATGCGCGTGGCGTGCGCCGCATTCCGGTGTTCACGGTGTCGAAGCTTGACGAACCGATCGAAGACGCAGCCGACGCATACCTGCGTCTGCATCTGCTGAGCATGCGTCTCGCCAAGCCGAACACCCTGAATCTGGACGGCATTTTCGCAGCCCTCAACAATGTGGTATGGACCAATTATGGCCCGTTCGCGGTCGAGGATTTCGCGCTGCGCAAGCTTGACGTGATGGCCGCGGCCAACCAGTGCGTTCCGGGACTGCCGAAGGTTGACGTGAACGTGCTGTCGATCGACAAGTTCCCGCGCATGGTCGACTATGTGGTGCCGACCGGCGTGCGTATCGGCGACGCCGACCGCGTGCGTTTGGGTGCCCACCTTTCCGAAGGCACCACCGTCATGCATGCCGGCTTCGTGAACTTCAACGCCGGCACGCTCGGCGTTTCCATGGTGGAAGGCCGTGTTTCCCAAGGTGTTGTGGTCGGCAACGGTTCCGATATCGGCGGCGGCGCATCCATCATGGGCACCCTGTCCGGCGGCGGCAAGCTCAAGAACTCCATCGGCGAGCACTCCCTGCTTGGCGCGAACGCGGGCATCGGCATCTCCCTCGGCGACAACTGCGTGGTTGAAGCCGGTCTGTATGTGACCGCCGGCACCAAGGTGACCATCTACGACAAGGCCAAGGTCGCGGCGGGCGAACCGCTCGAAACCGTCAAGGGCGCCGATCTTTCCGGCAAAGACAACATCCTGTTCATCCGTAATTCCGTGTCCGGCCGTATCGAAGCGCGCTATCGCAAGACCGGCATCGAATTGACGAAAAACTGCACAAGAACTAAATATCAAATATGAAAATCTCCCTCATTACCGTCGGCAAAGTCAAGGAACAATATCTGCGCGACGCCATCGCCGAATATTCGAAACGACTCAGCCGATACTGCAAGCTTGACATCGTCGAAGTGGCCGACGAGAAAACACCCGAGCATGCCAGTGAGGGAGTGGAACGGCAAATCAAAGCCAAGGAAGGCGAACGCATCGCCAAGCATATTCGCGACGATGCGTTCGTCATCGCGCTCGCCATCGAAGGCCAGCAGCTGACCAGTGAAGAACTTGCGCAGAAAATCGACGGTCTTGGAGTGCATGGCACCAGCCATATCCAACTCATCATCGGCGGATCGCTCGGACTTGACCCAACGATTGTGAAACGGGCCGACTACCTGCTGAGTTTTTCCAAAATGACTTTTCCTCATCAATTAATGCGCGTTATTCTGCTTGAACAGCTGTATCGTGCATACAAAATCAATGCCGGCGAACCGTATCATAAATGACGTGCAATCAATGTCGCGTAATGCGTACACAGGTTCGCGAGTATGATATGGCAGGATTGCGATGCGGCAAAATATGGTGAGATCGCCGAAAGATAATAAGTAGAAGGCCTTGCCTATACTAGTACCCCGTGAGTGACTACAGAAGCGAACGCGAGCAGCGAGAACGCCGTCGCCGCACCATGGTGCGGGCGGTGTGCATCGTCATCGCTGCGGCGATGCTGCTGAGTCTGGTTATTCCTGCTATCTACGCAGGTCTTTGACGCCTTTGGTCCGGTATGATCCTCCCCGGACCTGCAATCCCATACGTAACGAGACTGGTTCGCGGCTCGGCAGGATGGGAACGAGTATGTGGGTACGTGGAAGAAGTTGAGGATTGTGCGAAAGCCGTATGAGGCTCCATGACAGAATATAAAGAACGCATAAAGAAATGTATGGTGTAAACGATGGCAGAATTTGATTTTTCCCAGGCAATCGGCGAGGCGCGCGCCAAATACGAGTCGATTTCCAAGGCGCTTGACGTCGACCGACTGACCGCGCAGGCCAAAGATCTTGAAGTTCAGGCGGCCGAACCGGGATTGTGGGACAATCCCGAAAACGCGCAGAAAGTGACCAGCAAACTGTCGGCAGTGCAGTCCCAGCTGAAGCGTCTCGCTTCCGCAAGCCAGCGCATCGACGACGTCGAAACGTTGGTGGAATTGGGTCAGGAGGAAGAAGACGCCGACACGTTGGCGGAAGCGCAGTCCGAAGTCGAAAGCATTCAGAACGATCTGGCCGACATGGAAATCCAGACCCTGCTCGACGGCGAATATGACGAACGTTCCGCAGTGGTGACCATCCGCTCCGGCGCGGGCGGTGTGGATGCCGCCGACTTCGCTCAGATGCTGCTGCGCATGTACCTGCGTTGGGCGGAGCGCAATGGGTATAAGGCCAAGGTCATGGACACCTCCTACGCCGAAGAGGCGGGCATCAAGTCCGCCACCTTCCAGGTGGATGCCCCTTATGCGTATGGTCGCATGAGCGTGGAAGGCGGCACCCACCGTTTGGTGCGTATCTCCCCGTTCGACAACCAAGGCCGTCGCCAAACCAGCTTCGCGGCAGTGGAAGTGGTGCCGCTCGTTGAGGCGACCGATCACATCGACGTGCCCGATTCCGAAATCCGCGTTGACACCTACTGCTCCTCCGGCCCTGGCGGTCAGGGCGTGAACACCACGTATTCCGCGGTGCGTATCACCCACATTCCGACCGGCATCGTGGTGACCATGCAGGACGAGCGCTCGCAGATCCAGAACCGTGCCGCTGCCATGGCCGTGCTGCAGTCCCGACTGTTGGTGCTGCGCCACGAAGAGGAAGCCAAGAAGAAGAAGGAGCTCGCCGGCGATATCAAGGCTAGCTGGGGTGACCAGATGCGTTCCTACGTGCTGCATCCGTACCAGATGGTCAAGGATCTGCGCACCGGCTATGAGACTTCGCAGACCCAGGCCGTGTTCGACGGCGATATCGACGCGTTCATTGAGGCCGGCATCCGTTGGCGTCATGAGCAGCGTCGCGCGGCGGCCGAAGAGGCGGACGCCTAAAAACCACGATTACCGTAATCAGAACAGCACATAGTGGAGGGGTACGACGATGGCGCTGATTTCGCTTGAACATGTGAGCAAGGTGTATCCGAAAGGCACCAGGCCTGCCTTGGATGACATCAATCTCGACATTGATCGAGGGGATTTCGTGTTCCTCGTGGGCGCTTCAGGTTCCGGCAAAACCACATTGCTGAGCCTGTTGCTGCGCGAGGAGGAGGTCACGGATGGCGAGATTCGCGTCGCAGGTAATGATTTGAGGCGCCTGTCGTCAAGGCAGGTGCCGCATTACCGTCGTTCCATCGGTTTTATCTTCCAGGATTACAAACTCCTCAACAACAAAACGGTATGGGAGAATGTGGCGTTCGCGCTTGAAGTGATTGGCACAAGCCGTTCCACCGTCAAATCGTTAGTGCCGAAAGTGCTGCAGACTGTCGGTCTCACCGGTAAGGAAAACAACTATCCGCACGAGCTTTCCGGCGGTGAGGCACAGCGTGTGGCCATTGCGCGAGCGTATGTGAACCATCCGCAGATTCTGCTGGCCGACGAGCCTACTGGAAATCTCGATCCGACCACATCGCTGGGCATTATGGAAGTGCTGGACGCCATCAACCGCACTGGCACCACCATCGTCATGGCAACGCATAACGAGGAAATCGTCAACTCCATGCGCAAGCGTGTGGTCGAACTGCATACCGGCAAAATCGTGCGTGACGAGCAGCAGGGATCCTACGATTCCGCACTGTACTTCCCGGATGCCGAAGTCGAATCCAAATCGCATCAGGCGTTGAACGGCGGCGACGTCGACGCGAAATATCGTGCGCCGGGCGCGCTTGAAATGTCTGATTTTTCCGATGAGGCGGTGGACGTGGAAGGTGCGACGCGAGCCGAAACCGCGGCGAACGCGGTTGATGCCGTAGCTGCGGCCATCCACAGCGGCAATGGTGATGCGGGCATCGCGCGTCTCGCCAATTCCGTGCATTCCGGTCGCACCGGTCGTTATGGCGAGGCGTTCGCTCCGGTGGAGACTACGCTGACCTGGGGCAAGGGACTGAAACTTGAGGATCTTGCCGAACAGGAGCATGCCGATTCGGCTGCACGTTCGCAGACCGAAGCCAATGCCGACGCGACTGGCTCTTCGCCTGATACAGGTATGGAATCAAGCAAAGCGGCTGAAAACGAGCAATCCGCGGAGCCAACGGTTCCCGCTCCTCCGGCACTGCCGATGCCTCCCGCTCCGCCCGCGCCTCCGGCTCCTCCGGCAGCGCCCGCCGCGACTGCCGGTGGCGAGGCGAAATCCGTCGAACAATCCGATGAACAGCATGAAACGTCCGAAAGCAAGGAGAACGACTGATGCGTTTGCGTTTCATTCTTTCCGAAACCTGGAGCAGCCTCAAGCGCAACGTGCCCATGTTGCTTTCAGTGATGCTCGTTACATTCATCTCGTTTCTGTTTATCGGCGCATCGGTGCTCACTCAGGCGCAGATCACCAAAGCCAAAGGCGATTGGTATTCCAAGGTTGAAGTGGTGGTGTGGATGTGTCCCGATGGCACCAGCCAATCCGTGAACTGCACCGCGGGAACCGCGGCAACGCAGACTCAGATCAATGACTTGCAGAAAACCATTCGCAACGAGCTTGCCGATGATGTATCGCAAATCACTTTTGTAAGCAAGGAAGATTTCTACAACGACACTTTCCTCAAACAATATCCGAACGGTGAATATCAGGGGCGTACGCTCACTGCCGACGATATGCAGGATTCATTGTGGCTGAAACTGAAGAATCCTGAGAAATATCAAGTCGTTTCCGAAGTGCTTTCTGGCAAGGAGGGCGTCGATACTGTCAGTGATCAACGGCAGATTTTTGAGCCGGTGTTCGCAGTGCTGAATCGTGCGACCATTGCAACCGCCGCATTGGCCGCGGTGATGGTGGTCGTCGCCATTATGCTGACCGGTACCACAATTCGCATGTCTGCTGCGTCACGTCGAACCGAAACGGAGATCATGCGTTTGGTGGGTGCTTCGAATTGGACCATTCGGCTGCCATTCATTCTTGAAGGGGCGATCGCATCAATGGTCGGTTCCTTGCTTTCCTGCGTCACTTTATCGGCATTGGTGAAGGTATTTATCACTGATTGGCTTGCAGCCTCCGTGAAATGGATTCCATATGTGAATCAGATGACGGTATTGTGGATTTCGCCGATTTTGGTTGCGGGAGCGGTGCTGTTGTCGGTGATTGCATCCACAGTGTCGTTGCATAGATATTTGAAAGCCTGAGAACATTCCGTTTTGTACGGATTGGATACGTTTATCTGTGTCGCGTTTTAAGCATGGGATGCTATGGTATGGAACCAATGATGGGAGGCAAGTGACCGAATGACAAGCAAGAAAGCTCTAAAACCGGCCGTCGCGGTGTTTGCAACGGGGGCTTTGTGCGCCACGATGGCGATTGCCCCGTTCTCGTCTGCGGTTCCGCAGGCGCAAGCCAATACATACAGCAATCTGGTGAATGCCCAGAATAAGAAGGCTGCCAGCTCTCAGCGTGAAGCCCAGTTGCGTTCACAGCTTTCCGGTGTGAAGTCTGATTTGGCCGACAAGATCGTCGAGCTGGATGAATTGACAAATACGAAAATTCCTGCAGCTCAAGCTGCAGTCGATGAGGCAAATGCTACTGCCGCTTCGGCACAGAGTGAAGCTGATGCTGCGGCTTCCCGTTTGGAGGCCGCGCAAAAAGATAAGGAAAACCTCGAAGCGCAGATCGAACAGACCGGCAAGGATTATGATGACGCGCATGCGGCCGTGGCACAGATGGCTCGTGAAGACCTGCATGGTTCCGATGCATCCACTGTGATGAGCGTGGTGACAGGTTCCACGAGCACTCAGGAATTCATTAATTCCATGCAGTCTCGTGATGCGTTGAGCCGTACCGAAGCCAATGCGGCAAGTGATGCGGCGAATACGTTGAATACGTCGATGAATCGTAGCGAGCGTCTTTCTGCAATCGAGAAGCAGATCGCCAATCTGAAAACCGCAGCTGACGAAAAAGCCGCTTCCGCACAGCAGGCTGCTGCTTCCGCACAGACCCAGCGCGACTCGCTTGACCAGTTGCGTGCAGAAGGCGAAACCCGCCGTGCCGAATTGGAGAGCCAACAGTCGCAGCTGAATGGCAGCGTGGCCAAACAGGCGGCGCAAACGGTTATGTTGCAGTCACAGGTCGATTCCTTCAACCGCCAGTATGCAGCCGAGCAGGCCGCAGCAGCTAATCAAAACAATGGTGGCAATCAAGGGCAGACCCGGCCAGGCAACAACAATACCAATAGTGGCGGCAACAATGTGACGCCTGCTCCCACGCCCACGCCTACGCCTACTCCTACGCCTGCTCCCGCGCCGAGTACCAATAACAATTCCGGTCAGGGAACCTCCAATGGCGATTACGGCAATGGCTACGTGGCCGGCCAGTGCACGTGGTGGGCGTACGAACGTCGTAGACAGATGGGTATCGGAACCCCCTCGTACTTGGGTAACGGTGGCCAGTGGTACGCTACCGCACCGTCGTATGGTCTTCGCGTGGATCATAGCCCGCAGGTCGGTGCGGCAATCTCCTTCCTGCCCGGTCAGGCTGGTGCCGATGGCTTCTACGGTCATGTGGGTGTGGTGGAAGCGGTGAATGGCAACACCATCACCATTTCCGAAATGAACGCGGCTGGTGGCCCGTATGTGGTGTCGTACCGCACACTGTACAACGCGTCCCAGTTCTGGTATGTGCACTGATTCATCAAGGAGCGTTTGAGCTTTCCTTGAGCGTTGTGTCGCGGGAGCGCGCCGCCTGAATCGTTGGGCGGCGCGCTCCCGCGATATTGTCGATTGTTGCGTTGCAGAACACTTCTTTGAAGAACTGGAAAGGAGGTCCGACATGGCCAAGGAGCAAGGCGTGAAGCCGATTGCGCAAAACAAGAAGGCACGCCACGACTATGCCATTGAAGACAAGTATGAAGCCGGTCTGGTGTTGACCGGCACTGAGGTGAAGTCGCTTCGAGAAGGCCGCGCATCGCTGGCCGAATCGTTCATTACCATCGACCGTCGCGGTGAAATGTGGCTTGAGGGAGCCAATATTCCCGAATATCTCAACGGAACGTGGAACAATCATGCCCCTAAGCGCAAGCGTAAGCTGTTGCTTCACGCGGCGCAGATCGACAAGCTGGCTCGTCAAAGCCAAGCCAAGGGTTTCACCATCATTCCGCTGAGCCTGTATTTCAAAGACGGTCGAGTCAAGGCGGAAATCGCATTGGCACGAGGCAAGAAGGAATTCGACAAGCGTCAGGCATTGCGCGAGGAGCAAGACAAGCGTGAGGCCTTGCGTGCCATGCGATATGCCAACAAGCAGGTGCGATAAGTGGTAACCGGAAAATTTCCGGTTTCACATACTGATATACAGCGGTGGCCGTAATCTTTTTGTAGCTTGCCCTCTCTAGTGTATGGTTCAGATTCGGTCGAATAGACCGAGCGAGACATAGGAGAAGGATATGGAAGCGAAGAAAAGTCTGAAGACGGTTGCCGCGTGTGCGCTGAGCGTTGCGATGCTGTTTGCTGGAGCGGCATGCGGCACCAGTGATGGAAGCGACGATGCGGCTTCGTCCGATAGCGGTTCGAAAGCGAGCGAACTGACGGGTTATGACGTTTCGTCGGTGCAGAAAGACGATGACATCGCCAAACTGTTGCCCGATTATGTGACGAAGGACGGCAAGCTCACCATCGGCATGGACACGTCGTACGCTCCCGCCGAATTCCTTGCGGAGGACGGCAAGACCCCGGTCGGCTTCGATGTCGATATCGCCAAGGCTTTGGCGCAGGTGTTCGGCCTTGAAGCGGATCCGGAAACCGCGAATTTCGATTCGATCATTCCATCGGTCGGATCCAAGTACGATATCGGCATTTCGTCGTTCACCGTGACCAAGGAACGTTTGGAAGCGGTTGATTTCGTAAGCCATTTTGATGCCGGATCGGCATGGGCCGTGAAGAAGGGCAATCCGAACAAGATCGACACGTCCGATCTGTGCGGCAAGAAGGTGGCCGTGCAGACCGCCACCATGCAGGAGACCGAAGCGAACAAGATAGCCAAGCAATGCGAGGCCGACGGCAAGGATAAGCTTGAAGTGATCTCCAGCAAGCTGCAGACCGATGTGACCACGAACGTTGTCACCGGCAAGGCCGACGTGTTCTATGCCGATTCGCCGGTTGCGGGCTATGCCATTGCGCAAACCGATGGACAGCTGGAAATGCTGGGCAAGGTCGAAGGCGTCGCTCCGGAAGGCATCGTCATCAAAAAAGGCGACAGCCAGATGGATGAGGCCGTACAGAAGGCCGTGCAGAAGCTCATCGACGACGGTACGTATCTGAAGATCCTTAAGTATTGGGGTGTCGAGGACGGTGCCATCGAAACGTCGGAAATCAATACGCCGGGCGCCGAATAATTCCATGATTGAACCGTCCACGGATCAGACGGTTCAAGGATCGCATGACTGGCGACGTGCTGGGAACAAAGCGGGTTTTGATCATATTGTGATATGGCAAAACCCGCTTTTTCGTAAGGAAAAACGGCATATCGAATAGAGTTTGCGTACTATTAACGTGGCCGTAGCAATCGTTTTCTATGGTGCCTGCAGGACTTCGGTTCGGCCGTATTCATACGGTTGGGAATGAAGAGAGGATCCGCGATGGCTTTCAATAATCTGAGGAAACTCGCTGTTTTTGCACTAAGCGCCGCCATGATCGTTTCGTTGGGTGCGTGCGGCACATCGGAAAAGTCCGATTCCGCGGCTTCCAGTGATTCTGAGTCGTCGTCGAACACCACCGGTTATGACGTTTCCGGCGTGACGAAGGATGACGATATAGCCGCGATGCTGCCGGAATCAGTCACCAAGGACGGCAAGCTCACCGTCGGCATGGACACGTCGTACGCTCCCGCCGAATTCCTTGCGGAGGATGGCAAGACCCCGGTCGGCTTCGAAGTTGATATCGCGAAGGCGGTGCAGGCCGCACTGCAGAAGCTCATGGATGATGGCACGTATATGAAGATCCTCAAGCATTGGGGCGTGGAGAACGGAGCGATCGACAAAGCCGAAATCAATCCGACTGACCTCGGCTGAACGATCAAACGTAAGGCGGGCATCGCACACGGCGATACTGTTAAGCCGATATGACGGAAGGCATGCGGGTCAAATCCGCGTGTCTTCCGTTTTCGTATATGGATCTTCCGTGATTCGACGGAGCTACATTGCGCGATTCTTGGCTGATACGTAAGGTTTGCGCAATGTAACGTACATGTAGCATTGCGCTCTTATCGTGCCTATTTGAGATACTGAGGTTCTCTGCAACCGAATGGCGTTGAGATTTTCGGTATGGCAATGAAGAGATAAGAAGAAGGATATGCGTACCATGTCTTTGAAGATCAAGTCCGTTGTGGCGCTTGCGCTGAGTGCGGCGATGTTGTTTTCCACTGCCGCTTGCGGTACCTCCGATGCGTCCAATTCCGGCGATTCGTCGGATTCGTCGAACGCTACCACCGGTTACGATGTCAGCACCATTAAAAAAGATGACGAGCTGGCCAAGCTGGTTCCGTCCGGCGATCTGGTGAAGGACGGCGAGCTTTCCGCCGGTATGGAGCTTTCGTACGCTCCGGCTGAATTCTATGCCGAAGACGGCAAGACTCCGGTCGGCTATGATATCGACATGACCAAGGCCATCGCCAAGACGCTTGGTTTGAAGCCAAACATCGTGTCTTCCATGTTCGACACCATCATTCCTTCCATTGGCTCCAAGTATGATCTGGGCATCACCGCCATGACCATCACTGAAGAGCGTATGCAGTCCGTGGATTTCGTGAGCTACTACCGTGCAGGTTCCACGTGGGCCGTGAAGAAGGGCAATCCGAAGAAGCTCGACACTTCCGACATGTGCGGCGCGAAGATCGCGGTGCAGACCGGCACCGTGCAGGAAGAGGAAGCCAACACCATCGCCAAAGGATGCGAGGCCGATAACAAGGCCGAAGTGATGTCGTACAAGCGTCAGGCCGAAGCGGCCACCGCAGTGGCTACGGGCAAGGCCGATGCGTTCTATGCCGATTCTCCGGTCGCCGGCTATGCCATCTCCCAGACCGACGGACAGCTTGAAGCCTTGGGTGACGTCGAAGGTGTGGCCAAGCAGGGCATCGCTGTCAAGAAGGGCAACACCCAGCTTGCTGAAGCCGTGCAGAAGGCCGTACAGAAGCTGATGGACGATGGTACGTATATGAAGATCCTCAAGCATTGGGGTGTGGAATCCGGCGCTCTCGACAAGGCTGAGATCAACCCGACCGATCTCGACTGATTTCATCCCCACTATTTACATCAACAACGAAGGAACTGAAGCATCATGGCGAAGAAACAAATCGACGGCGACGGCCTCGATATTCCGAATCGCATCAAGGCGCTGCCGGTTAAGCGTACGGGCCCGATTGTGGCGGCGGTCATCGTCGCTCTGCTCGCCGCCATGCTGCTGCAGGGCCTGATTACCAATCCGCGTTTCGAATGGAATGTGGTCTGGAAGTACCTGTTCAACGAGAATGTGCTCGAAGGCATCAAATACACGCTGCTGCTGACGGTCATCTCCATGGGCATCGCCATTATTCTGGCAGTGATTCTGGCCGTAATGCGCAAGTCCATCAATCCGGTGCTGCGTGGCGTGAGCTGGTTCTACATCTGGTTCTTCCGTGGAACCCCTGTGTACACGCAGCTGGTCTTCTGGGGTCTGTTCGCCGTGTTGGTGCCTCGCATCGGCGTGGGTGTTCCGTTCACTTCCATTGAATTCTGGAGCATTGACTCGCAGTCCGTCATTACCGCGTTTAACGCGGCATGGCTGGGTCTCGCATTGAACGAAGCGGCATATCTGGCTGAAATCGTGCGTGCGGGTCTTGAAGCCGTCGATCCGGGCCAGACCGAAGCGGCCAAGGCACTGGGCATGAAGCGTTCCATGATCATGCGTCGTGTGGTGCTTCCTCAGGCCATGCGCATCATCATTCCGCCGACCGGCAACGAGTTCATCGGCATGTTGAAGACCACTTCGCTGGTCAACGCCGTGCCGTTCACGCTGGAACTGCAGTTCGCCACCACCGCAATCGCAACCCGACTGTACAAGCCGATTCCGCTGCTGATCGTGGCCTGCATCTGGTACTTGGTGATCACCTCCATTCTGATGGTGCTGCAATCTCGCCTGGAGAAGCATTTCGGCAAGGGCTTCGATGCGCGACCGGCCGGCGCGCGCGGCAAGCAGCCGCCGCTGCCGGGCAAAACCGAAGGCGAACCGAAAGACGATATACGCCAAGCAGAACGAGGCAACGTTCGCGGGCATGACCGCGTGAGGGGAGTGAGCAATGACTGAACCAACCACCAACGGTGTTGTTCCCGCAGTGAAGGCCACGCAGGTGCATAAGGCTTTCGGTAGCCTGCACGTGCTCAAGGGCGTCGATATGACGGTTATGCCCGGCTCGGTGACGGTGATTCTGGGACCTTCCGGTTCCGGAAAATCCACGTTCCTGCGTTTGATCAACCAGTTGGAAACGCTGACCGGCGGCGAAATCGACGTCGACGGCGAAATGATCGGCTACAAGTACGTCGACAAGGACGGCAAGCAGGTGCTGCAGACCCTGAACGACAAGGAAGTGGCCGAACAGCGTTCCAAACTGGGCATGGTATTCCAGAGGTTCAACCTGTTCCCGCACATGACGGCGCTCGAAAATGTGATGGAAGCGCCAGTCCACGTCAAGCACATGGATAAAAAGGAAGCCCGCAAGCTTGCCATCGAAGAGCTGAATCGCGTGGGCATGGGCGATCGCCTCGATCACTATCCGGCACAGCTTTCCGGTGGCCAGCAGCAGCGCGTGGCCATCGCCCGTGCGCTTGCCATGAAGCCGGAAATCATGCTGTTCGACGAGCCGACTTCCGCACTCGATCCGGAATTGGTGGGCGAAGTGCTGAACGTCATGCTGTCTTTGGCGAAAGAAGGCATGACCATGGTGGTTGTCACCCACGAAATAGGCTTCGCGCGCGAAGTCGCCGATCAGATCGTATTCATGGACGGCGGTGTTGTTGTGGAACAGGGCGGTCCTGAAATCATCGACAATCCGCAGGAACCACGATTCAAGGACTTCCTGCAGCACGTGCTGTAAATCGCCGCAAGCATAATCGTAAGAATCAGACACCTCTTCGTCGTAAGGATTGCGATCAAGGGAATGGCTGAGAAAATCCCCATGTTGAAAACTGTCAGCATGGGGATTTTTGTGTTCATATATCAAAGGTTCAGCGCGATGAGACGGTTTCGTTTCGAAAATGACACCATTACCCGATAAGCTGAGGTGTTATGTGTGGAATCGTAGGATATGCAGGAAATGTGGAAACCGCGTGCGGCAAGCCGTTGGAAGTGTGCCTCCAAGGCCTCCAGCGTTTGGAATACCGTGGATATGATTCGGCCGGTGTGGCGCTGACCGCGCCCGGCATGGATCATGTGGAAGTGCGTAAGAAGGCGGGGCGTCTCGCCAATCTAATCGAAGACGTGGAACGCAATCCAATGCCGATGGCCACCGTGGGCATCGGCCACACCCGTTGGGCCACCAACGGCGTGCCGAATGACATCAACGCGCATCCGCATACTTCGCGTGACGGCAAGGTCGCCATCATTCATAATGGCATCATCGAAAACGCCTCTCAGCTGCGTCTTGATCTGCAGACGGAAGGTTACCGTTTCTCATCGGAAACCGATACGGAGGTCGCGGCGAAACTGCTAGGCAAAATCAGCGAGAAAATCGTTGAGGAAACCGGCAAGCCTGATCTGTTCAAGGCCGTGCGACGCTTGGCGCGCATGCTGGAAGGCGCGTTCACGATTCTCGCCACTGACTGCCGTCAGCCGGGTATCGTGGTCGGTGCTCGCCATGATTCGCCGCTGGTGGTTGGTCTTGGCGAAGGTGAGAATTTTCTCGGTTCCGATGTGGCCGCGTTCGTCGCCTACACGAAGCGTGCCATGGAAATCGACCAGGATCAGGCCGTGATGGTGTCCGCCGATAAGGTTGTGGTGTCTGATTTCATGGGCAACATCGTGGCCGATCCGAAGACCTATACCGTGGATTGGGATGCTTCCGCGGCCGAAAAGGGCGGTTGGGACTCCTTCATGGACAAGGAGATCCACGAAGGGCCGGCGGCGGTGCAGCGCACGCTGTTGGGACGTCTTGGCAAGGACGGCAATCTCAATCTTGACGAGGTTCGCATCGACGAGCATGATTTCAAGGCGATCGACAAGATTATCGTCATCGCCTGCGGTACCGCCGCCTACGCGGGCATGGTGGCCAAATACGCCATCGAGCATTGGGTGCGTATTCCGGTGGAAGTGGAGCTTGCCCACGAATTCCGTTATCGTGATCCGATTCTCACCCCGCGCACGTTGGTGGTGGCCATTTCGCAGTCCGGTGAAACCATGGACACGCTGATGGCATTGCGTCACGCGCGTGAGCAGGGTTCGAAGGTGCTGGCCATCTGCAACACGCAGGGCGCGTCCATTCCGCGTGAATCCGACGCGGTGCTGTACACGCACGCTGGTCCGGAAGTGGCGGTCGCCTCCACCAAGGCGTTCGTGGCGCAGATTACTGCCGCCTACGTGCTTGGCTTGTATTTGGCGCAGGTCAAGGGCGCGATGTTCCGCGACGAGATCGCGCAGGCGTTGGATTCCCTCAAAGACATGCCTCGCAAGATCCAGTGGGTTCTTGATACGCAGACCAAGACCGTGCATGATGCTGCCGCACAGATGGTCGATGCGAAGTCCTTCCTGTTCCTGGGTCGTCATGTCGGCTACCCGGTCGCGATGGAAGGCGCGTTGAAATTGAAGGAAATCGCCTACACCTTCACCGAAGGTTTTGCGGCCGGCGAGCTCAAGCACGGTCCGATCGCATTGGTGGACGAAGGCGAACCGGTAGTGTTCATCGTGCCGCCGGCACGTGGCCGCAATGTGCTGCACGCCAAGGTTATTTCCGGTATCGAAGAGGTCAAGGCCCGTGGCGCGTACATTATCGCCGTGGCCGAAGAGAACGACCCCGATGTTGAACGCTATGCGGACGTGGTGTTCTGGCGTCCGGCCTGCCCGACGCTGATGAGCCCGCTGGTGGACGTGGTGCCGCTGCAGCTGTTCGCCATGGACATGGCCAAGCTGAAGAATTACGACGTTGACAAGCCTCGTAATCTCGCCAAGTCCGTCACCGTGGAGTAATCGTTCATACGATGCGTCAACAGCGTCAGCAGAAGAGGCATCGTTACGTTCTTGAAGAACCTCATATTCCGTTCGAATGTGAGGTTCTTTACGAGAACGATGCGATTATCGTGGTTGACAAACCGCATTTTCTCGCCACCACACCGCGTGGCATGTGGTATCGCGAAACCGTGTTGATTCGACTTCGGGAACAGTATGGCGAACCTGATATTGTTCCCGCGCACCGTTTGGACCGACTTACCGCAGGCATCATCGTATTTGTGCGCAAACCGGAATTGCGCGGCGCTTACCAAATGCTGTTCCAGAATCGCAAAACCATCAAAACCTATGAATGTTTGGCGCCACTTGCCCCCGAACAGCATCCGCAGTACGGAACAATCGTAAGAATCGACAGGCATCAACCCTTTCCGGCAATCCGAGCATCGCATATTTGCAAGGATCGCGGGCGACTTCAGGCGTACGAAATTCCGGAAACCATCAATGCGCAAACGTTGATTGAGCGGGGAAGTACGGTACGTTGCCTCGACGGCAAAGCATATGTGAATTACGTGCTGCACCCGAAAACCGGCAAAACGCACCAGTTGCGTGTGCATATGAATTCGTTGGGATTGCCGATTTTGGGCGATGATTTCTACCCGAATATTGTGCAGCGTTCTTACGATGATTTCTCGCAGCCGTTGGAATTGGTGGCTCGTGAGTTACGCTTCGACGATCCGGTGACGGGAGAGCCTCGTACATTCGTTTCGAAAGTGCCGCTTGGCTGATTAACGGTCTGATCAGCAGGTATTGCTCGCTGAATAAAGATATATAAAACTGTCCATCGCTGTACTCATATTTGCTCGCTTCGCTATGGCGTGTTGAAGTTGCGCGTCCCTATAATTGGACACTTTACATTTCGTGTTATCGAGCGTGATTAGGATGTGCTCTTGTTGTGCTGGCTGGCAAAGGCAAGCCGGCTGGAAAGAACGAGAGAGAATATGAACCATATTTCAAAAGCGCTTCGTGGCGTTGCCGACAAATATAACGGCGTGTCACTGATTATCCGCATTATCGTCGGTCTTATCGCGGGTACCGCACTGGCATTGGTCGTTCCGCATATGACGTGGATCGGCGAATTCGGCACCCTGTTCGTAAGCGCATTGAAGGCCGTCGCTCCGATTCTGGTGTTTGTGCTGGTGGCAAGCGCTTTGGCCCAGGGCAATTCCAAGCTTGACGGCCGTTTCGGCACGGTGCTTTTCCTGTATCTGTTCACCACGTTCCTGTCCGCCGTCGTGGCGGTGCTGACGTCTCGCATGTTCCCGCAGACCATATCGTTGGGCGATGCCGCTGACGCCGATGTGGTGCCGCAGGGCTTGAGCGAGGTTGTGCAGACGTTGCTGACCAATATCGTGGCCAATCCGATTCAGGCCATGATCGACGGCAACTACATCTGCATTCTGATGTGGGCTTGCCTGTTCGGTCTTGCCATGAAGGGCATTGCCAATGAAAGCTCCAAGTCGTTCCTTGCCAATGTGGCCGATGGCGTGTCTCAGGTGATTCGTTGGGTCATCAATCTCGCCCCGTTTGGCATTATGGGCTTGGTGTTCACCAGCGTTTCCGAAAACGGCTTGGCGGCCTTCACCGAGTACGGTAGCCTCCTGCTCCTGCTCGTCGGCACCATGCTGCTGATGGTGCTCGTGTTCGGCCCGCTGGTCATTTTCCTGTACCTGCATCGCAACCCGTATCCGCTGGTGTACCGCTGCTTCAAGGAATCCGGCCTGACCGCATTCTTCACGCGTTCTTCTGCTGCGAACATTCCGGTCAACATGCAGCTGTGCGAGAAGCTTGGTCTTGATAAAGACATGTATTCCGTGTCCATTCCGTTGGGCGCAACCATCAACATGAACGGTGCCGCCATCACCATCACCATCATGGCCATGGCCGCCGCCAATACGATGGGCATTCAGATTTCGTTGCCGGCCGCCATTCTTCTGTCTGTGGTGTCGGCGCTCGGCGCATGCGGCGCTTCCGGTGTGGCCGGTGGCTCGCTGCTGCTTATTCCAATGGCCTGCTCGCTGTTCGGCATCAGCAATGACATCGCCATGCAGGTGGTGGGTGTCGGCTTCATCATCGGCGTCATCCAGGATTCCGTGGAGACCTGTCTGAATTCCGCTTCCGACGTGGAGTTTGCGGCGACCGCCGAATATCATGCCTGGCTCAAGCAGGGCCGTCAGCTTCCGGCGTTCATGTATTCCAAGAAGGAACGTCAGCAGCTCGGCATCGAAGCCTGATTTCACCCGATTTCAGCTTTTCGTTCAATCTAGAAGGCGTCTCTCCCACGTGGTTCACCCACGCTGGAGAGGCGCTTTTCGTATTGGCTGATTTGATTGATTGCGTTGATTAAAGTCGCGAGATATTGCGATTAGTCGAGTTCCGCCACGGATCCGCGGTCGATGAATTCGGGGGTGATAAGTTTCTTGATTCCAGAAGGCACTTTTTTGCCATTGCATTGTTGCTCGATCATGGAAAAAGCCTCTTTTCCCACAGTTCTGAGCTTGAGCCGTATGGTGGTCAGTTCAAGACGGGGCACAACGCCGCGGAGTGAATCGTCCACACCGATGATGCTGACATCTTCGGGAACGCGCTTTCCTGCTGTCCTCAGGCCAAGCATGGCACCGTATGCCATTTGATCGTTGCCTGCGAAAATTGCGGTGCAATCCTTTTCGTGAGCCAAGGCCAATCCGGCTTGGTAGCCGCTATCTGCTTCCCAGTCGCCGTAATACATGGGTGGTGTGGGAATGCCGACTTGCGCTAATGCGTCGCGCCACCCTCTGATGCGGCTCTGTGCTGCGCGTGAAACGGTGGGGCCTGCGATGTGGTACACAGTTTTATGCCCCTTCGACAGGAAAAAGTCCACGGCTGCAGTGGCGCAACCATACGAGTCCGAATCGATGGTGGGGCAGTGGTTTGCCGGTTCCTCGCAAATAAGCACTACAGGTAGGTTGTCGGATGGCTTGAACTGGTTGAAGTCGGTGAAATCGCGTTCCATAATCACGATTGCACCATCGAGGGGGAGGCCTTCCACAAGTTTCAGTGCGCCGGCGAGTGACTGATCCTGCAGGTTATCCAAGGGGCGAATGGTGATGGAATAGCCGCTATTCGCGGCCGCTGTAGTGATGCCTTCGAGGATACGTGAGTTCCCGTAGGCCGACATATGCGAAAGCAGTACACCAACATTGTTGAAATGTCCGCTTTTCAAAGCACGTGCCGCATAATTCGGCCTGTATCCGAGATGCTCCATGGCTGCCTCGACCTTAAGTTTCGTCGCTGGGCGTACGGCATCGCTCCCATTAGCCACTCGGGAAACGGTCTGCGGTGAAACCCCTGCTTCCCTGGCGACGTCTTGCAGCGAGACTGAGTTGCGTGCCATGTGTATCTACCTTCCGAACGAAAATGCGTACTGTGCTTAATTTTACATGCTTACTTCTGTATTGTTTTCGTCACCATGCAATTTGTTCGATGAAGTGAATATGTGGTCTAGAATGTGCGAAAAGTAGACACTTTTGGAATATGGTGTTATTATGATAACGCAAACATTTGGAAGGAGCTGTTTTACGGGGGTGTAAATTGCCCTGTGAAATGGTATTGCCTCGAAGGAGAGGAATGATGTCAGCAACGGAAGTTGTTGCCAATATGCCACTGCATTCGGCAACCGTGCGTGTCAATAAACACAAGGCGGATTGGCGTGGTTGGAAGTTCATGTGGCCGTTCGCGTTGGTGTTCGTGTTCGTGTTCGTGATCCCGATCCTGTACGCGATCTACATCAGCTTCTTCCAGAAGCAGATGATCGGCGGCACGAAGT